>Ga0115029_1000479_pt1 | contig 39846 bp, 37 predicted proteins | sample SidtaG_3_FD_87297 | JGI IMG/M metagenome (GOLD analysis project Ga0115029, IMG submission 87297) | Marine algal microbial communities from Sidmouth, United Kingdom - Sidmouth_Asex1 metaG | ecosystem: Host-associated > Algae > Red algae > Unclassified | place: Sidmouth, United Kingdom | collected... | reverse complement strand
TTCCCGCTGGATTTGCGCGAAATTCCGCACCTGCGTCTGCGCGAATTCGATATCCTTGCGTTCTTGCGGTGTCAGACTGTCGACGCAGGCATCGATCTCGGCCTGCGTCAGACGGTAATCCTCGCGGTCCCAATTATCGAATTTGATCGACATATCGCGCACAGCATCGTCACCGCGGTCCTCGATATCGGCGAGCGCTGCCTCCACAATATCGCGAACTTTACGGTCCGCCGCACGCCTTTCAGCCGTAGTAGCCCCGCGTTTTAGCCAGATTGCCATTGGATTTCCTGTTCTGTGATTTTGCGCGGAATAACGCCCTTGTCAGGACTGCAAATCCGCCCATTTTTTATCGAGTTCGTAGACCTCGTCGAAGCCGATCATGCTGCACATTTCCCCAAAATCGAACAATTCGACATCATCGTGGACGCTGGTGCCGGTGGCCTTCAGCCGTGCCAGCGCGTGCCGGGTTGCAGCCGCAGAAGCGAGCGCCGTCAGCGCAGGGAAAAGCGCTCCGGCGAAACCGATTTCTTCCAGCGTTGCGGCTGGCAGGATGCGGCTGTTTCCTCCGTCGGCCATATTCGCCATCGCCGGTTTGGGAAGACGCGCGGCGACAAAGGCCATTTCTTCCTCATCGGCCAAGGCTTCGGGGAAAAGCAGATCCGCGCCCGCTTCCGCATAGGCCTCCAGCCGCCGGAGCATCGAATCAACGCCTTCGGGCTGTTTCGCATCGGAACGGGCAATAATGATCGGGCCATCGGGGCCGGACCGCGCTGCGCATGCAACCTTGATCTTGGCGACCATCTCGCTCGTTTCGACAACGCGCTTGCCCTTGGTATGACCGCAACGCTTCGGGAATTCCTGATCTTCCAGCTGGATTGCGGCAACGCCAGCCGCTTCATATCCCAACACAGTATGGTGGACATTGAGCAACCCGCCATAGCCTGTATCGGCGTCTGCAATGATTGCCATGCCCTCGCTTGCCTTCACCAACGTGCTGACTCGGTCGAGCATCTGGGTATAGGTCGCGATGCCCGCGTCTGGCAGACCATAGGCGGATGCTGTGAGCCAGAAGCCGCTAGCGAAGCCTATTTCAAAACCCGCCTGATGCGCCAGCTTGGCTGCCATCATGTCATGCATTCCGGGGGCGACAAAGAAGTTTCCCTCGGTCAGGTAACTGCGAAAAATAGATGAGGCATTCACTAGGCGATCTCCTGAACAGCGGGTGCGCTTATCATTAGGGTATTACTGCTCTACCCGCGGCGATATTCAACCCGCGCTAAAAGGTATGTCCGACATTACGCCTTATCCGTCTGCCGAAGATTCTATGTGGCAAAGCACGACAAGAAATTGCGCTTCAATGGGGTGAGCGTTTGCCGTCTGGCGCTAGGTGCCAGAGATCAATCAGCCCCCCATCAAGAGAAGATTTCTGCGACGACAGGGGAGGGGATGGATCGACTTCTCACAGCAGTTTACCGTAGCAAACCGCGCTTTGGGACCGTCCATGTGGCGATTTCCCAATAGTTTCAGGCTGATGAGAAGATCTGATGCCTTGAAGAAGCATCGCCCTTGTGCCGCAACCTCTTTAAATAATTAAGCGATTTGACGAGGCCATTGAGAAGGGCCCGCCAGTAGGCCCGCACCGTTTGTGTAGAGCGTTGCAAATCACTGATATCATTTAAATTATTGACCTCATTCTTCAATCGATAAATCGAGAAACTCTGTAACCGGTCAGCGCCATGTCGCCCTACAGACCGTGTGGTCACTTCTCACGACCAACCACGATCAGCTAGTCATCGCAATGTTCTTGCAGCGCGGGCCGCTCTAGCGAATGCGCGATTCCAGTGCCAAGAAATGTGCGGCGTGGTTGCCTGCGCGAAGCAAATCTGCCGTTCGGCGGTGAAGTATTTCCGGGTCGGCCGTAGCGGCGAGCCTTGGGTCGCTAGCCGCAAAGTCCCACGCCGCAGAAAGGTGCCCTCCGTCCGGCCGCGGAATAAGGTCCGGGGCGAGAAGTGTCGGCGCACCGGCAACCAGAGCCGTTTGATCTGCCAATTGCGAGGCAATCATGTCTCCCAGGCCATGGCCCGCCACAGACAAATCGCTTTCATCAAGCGAATGCAGAGCGTGTTTAACTTGACGGACGATCACATCCATTGAGATATCAGACGCGCCGCCGCTGAAGCCATGACCTGGAAGGTCGAGCGCAATCCATGGGCGATCGGTTGAGCACGCGGTGTCGATTTCCCCCCAAGTAAGCGATGAATGCCCCGCTGCATGAAGCAGGACCCGCCGCGCGCCGGTCCCCGCATCGGAACGTCGCGCATGAAGTACACCATTTTCATAGGGAACGTAGCAGCGGTACTCACTTGCTGAATGCCCGCTATCGTTGGCACGGAAATTGGGCAGGCCCTGCTTCGCTTGCGCCTCCCGCAAGGCATCAAGCTGCACCGCGTAACGCTCACCCAGCGTCGGCCCGGCTTGAAGCACGCTGACGTTTCGGGGCAAGCCTTTAGCGATCAGCGCATCGGCGATCCCGAGTACCACGCTTCCTTCCCACCGGGTCATTACAGTGGGCGCAATCATGCCTTCAAGATGAGCAATATCCTCCTTTTCGAAAGCCGCGCGATAGGCCTTGGCGTAGGTTTCTCCTGCATCGAGATAGCGCAGTAGAAGAGCCTGCACAGCCTCTGCCGGCATAGGCGGCAGGCCAAGCTGGTCCTGCGACCGGGTAGAATTCCACGGGAAGGCGCGGAACAGCCCGCTGCACATTTCCCAATAGGTTTGCAGATGGCTGCCATCACCCTTTGGAGCTACTGAAGGGAAATAGCTTTCCATCATCCGGTGACGTTCGTCCGGATCGATGTGACCATTGGAATCAAGCAGCAGGAGGCCGATTCGGTCTGCATGATACTTGCCGACTTCGATCCCGATCTGCGCCCCGGTCGCTGCGCCGTACAGAAAGAATCGGTCGATACCCAGCGTATCAGCCGCGGCCATCACCACATCAGAGTAATCGCGCATGGTCGGTGTAGCGGGAAGCCAATCGTCCGATTGACCGTAGCCGGGAGTATCAAGCGCAATGCATGTGAATTCGTCTGAGAACGAGGCAATCGCGGGCAGCAAAGCTGCTGAACTTTGCGGCGAAGGGTGAAGCATCACCAATGGCGGACCTTTACCCGCAATTCGGTAGTGCAATTGCCGCCCTTCACCGAGCGAGAGGTACTCCCGGCGAGTCTGTGCGTTCACGCTTCGCCGTCCGCCACCAGTTCGACAACAGTCTTGCCAATGTTTCGCCCCTCGCTCAATTTCTCAAACAAAGCTGGCGCCGCATCAAGCCCGCTTGCGCGGTCCTCAACATAGCGCAATTTGCCATCTGCGATCCATGCTGCAGCCTTTGCTGCGAATTCATCTATTTCGTGCATGAAATCATAGACCACAAGGCCAAGTAATTGCGCGCGCTTGCCGATATATGTGCCGGGGTTTGGCCCAGCCGGGCGGTCAGCGAGATTGTATTGCGAGGCAAGGCCGCACAGCACCACACGGCCATATAGAGCGAGGTTGGCCAGCGCCGTATCCAGCACCTCGCCGCCAACATTGTCGTGATAGTAGCTAGTGCCGTTGGGAAAGGCATTGGCGACTTCATCTTGCCAACCCTTTGCGCGGTAATCGATGCAGGCATCGAAACCGTATTCGCTCTCGACAAGCGCGCATTTGGCTGGCCCGCCAGCAATGCCGACAACTTGTTTAGCGCCCATGATCCGAGCAAGCTGGCCGACTGTGCCACCCACCGGACCTGCAGCAGAGGATACAAGAACTCTGTCGCCTTCGGTCGCCTTGGCGAGATGATGCACGCTTGCATAGGCAGTCAGCCCCGGCATTCCCGCCACACCAAGATGCAGTGAGAGCGGACGTATCGAAGCGTCGATCCTGCGCGCTCCTTTTGCCTCCATCACAGCCATGTCTTGCCAACCACACAGTCCGACGACGAAATCGCCTGCGCTGTAACCTTCGGCGCGGGACTCCAGCACCTCGGCCACGCCCTCACTCGGTACAGTCTCGCCCGCCGCAGGCGCGGGGCCAGACATATGCCGTCCGCGCATCCGCGAAAGGAGATAGGGATCCAACGATATGACGCGGACCCGCACCAACAATTGCCCCTCCTGAAGCGGCGGCAGGTCTGCGCTCGCCGTGGTAAAGTCACCAGCCACCGGGGCGGCTTCTGGCTGGCGGGCAACGACAATCTGGCGTGCTGTAGTCATGCGTTAGATCCTGATTAAAATTTGTCCGGACAACTATTCCCAACCATGCGAAGAGGAGTTAAGCAAGGGGAATGCGCAAAATCTCAGCCCTGCTCGCCCTCGTCTTGTTTGCCTCCGCTAGTCTGATGGCTGCACCCGTCATAGCCCATGACATGCCAGCACCGGGCGTCTGGACCAATACAGAGGACGAGTATTTCGCCGAAGAGGAAGGCCGCGATCGTCCGGACTGGATGGCCTATGAAATTGATACGGATGGACAATGGCGGACCATCAATGCCTTCGGAGAGCCGCTGTCGGATTGGTCAGAGGACGCAATCCCCGCACTCTCGCGGCGCGCAGGAGGGGGCTGGGAAATCGCTGGCAGTGAACTGCGTCAGGCGCGCGAGTTTCGTTGCTGGTTCTCTGTTCGGAAGGAGACGCCCGCGGAAGACGGCAGCGAGGATTGGACTTTTCAGCGCGACATGCGAATGTTCGATCAAGGTGGGCGCATCCGCCTCGAAGGGGGCGCAGATTGGCCTGAAGTAACCATCCGTATGCGAAGTGTGACTTGGGCCGCGAGAAGCTCCAACAATCCGGTGATCGTCCTTTACGTCCACCGCGACGATCCCGAACGAGCGGAAAGTTATAGCTGGGCCGCTCCGGATAGCAGGATCGTCGGCATCAATTTGCGCTGGGCGCAAGGTGGATGCAACCGCCATAGCGAGCACCCTGGCCCGCAGGATGCGCCTTGATGGCACGTATCGCGCCGCTCCCTCTTGACCAGCTACCTACCGAGACGCGCAAAGCCTTAGCCTTTGCGGAGCAGACCATGGGCTTCACGTCCAACGACATCCTCACCATGGCGCGCTGGCCCGAACTACTGGGCGCGCTCGAACAATTGATTGGCGTGATATACGGCAGCGATGAAGTCGATCCGATACTCAAGCGGCTTATGGCGATGGTCACCAGTTCAGCTGCTGGTTGCCGATATTGCGAAGCGCACACAGCACATGGTGCAGCGCGCATGGCAGGCTCAGAAGAAGCAAAGGTTGCTGCGGTTTGGGATTATTCTACCAGCGTCTTGTTCACCGACGCGGAGCGGGCGGCGCTTGATCTGGCATTTGCCGCAGCGCAGCGGCCCAATGCCGCGACCGATGCGCATTTCGCGGCGCTCGGTACACATTTCAACGAACGACAGATTGTCGAGATGGTCGCGATGATTTCGCTGTTTGGCTTCTTAAACTGCTGGAATTCGACTGTTGCTACTGAGTTGGAAGAAGCACCGCTAGGCTTTGCTAGATCCGTATTGCAAAACTGGAATGCGGGGCAGCATACCCCACGAGGCAACTAATTATTCCAAGTAGCGCCGCCGACCCACGTACCGGCCACTGCGGTGAATTCTTCGACCTCGATCTCCTGCCAAACGCCTACGCCGAAATACGGGTCCGTCTCGAAAAATGTGCGAGCCTCTCCTTTGTTGTGCGCCGCGATCACCAGCAGCGATCCGACTGAGCGATGATCGCGTTTGAGCGGGCCAGCGACGGCATATCGCTCAATGTTCCGCTCGACGTGGTCTAGATGCTCTTGCAACAAACGTTCGCGCAAGACAGGTGCATTCTCTCCGTCGCGGCAATAGAATGCGAAAAGCCGTCTCATGGCGCGCGGGTCGCTGGCGGAGTGAATACGTCTGGATCGATAGCCGCCCCCACAACCACGGTTTCCCAGTAAACGCGGTTCGCAACCACGCCGTCATACAGCAATGCCACGCTGCGTGCCTGCACCCAGCCGCTTTCGGGCAGGTGCAGGAAATTACCATAAATCCGCTCATGAAACCCACGCAGACTTCGAAACGCCATATAGGTGAGGAAATCGGTTTCGGCGTCGATCCCGAACAGCGTTTCCTGTCCCTGTGGATCTGAAATGCGAATGATTTGTGTTTCGCGGCCCGCGATATCTCTTGGCGGTGCAAAAGATAGGGCGAACCCCTCGTCCAGCGCGGAGCGGATGATGCCAAAGCCGAAATTGCTCGCCCAATAGGCGTCCGCAAGGTCACGCGGCATAATGCCGTCCTGCGTCCACGTAGTCTCGCCATCGTAGCCAACTTCGAAAATCGTCCTCTCGCCATCCAGAGCTAGAATACGGACCTTGCCGTCTGCGCCGTGCGCTACTGTTCGTCCGCGTTCGAATTCGCGCCACATGCGGTAATTGTCGGATCGCGACCGGACCTCTCCCGTCGCTGGATCATAGAATTCGGCAATACCGGAAAGCTGCAATGTGCCAGGATCGAAGAACAGGTCCCCGCCATGCGCCTCTATTGCGAGGCGGACCGCATCTTCAGCCGTCATGTCCCTTTGCGCGGAGACGGGTGACGACACTCCCGTGATAAGCAAGAACGCCAGTAAGATCCGAAAGAGCGTCATTTCCCAGTCTCCACCAGCTCAAGCAATTCACCTGCCGGCCCAATAGTCGTGGCCGCACGGCGCCCTTCATACATGGCCCCTTCCTGCGCGGCCGGCGGTGTGATCCAGTCAAGATTGCAGGCATTCAGATCGGACATGGCGAGCGTCACCAACGCATTGCCTGGCGGCAACATGCCAGCGTGACGCGGTCGCGGGGTCGCGGCGTCTGGATAATCGTCCACCTCAACCACCGGCATCTTGCCGGACCGAACCATAGTCAGCGTCGTTTGCGTACCGGCGGGCAAATCGAAAGCCTTGTTTATCATCGTGTAAGGGATCGTGTAGTCCGTCCCTTTTTCAAGGCCCAGCGCGTCGCGGTACCATGCGACCGACGCCGCGCGGTCCGGCGCGGCCAGAACGCAGATGAATATCCGATCGACTGGAGATTTTGCAGGTGGCAAGTTTAGATCCGACTCTGGAATCAGCACCTCGTTGAGATAGATCATCTCCCTGCCCGGTCCCAGCGCCTGCATCGGAATGAAGGTCGGCTGCATATTCTCGATATTCTTCGGCATGCCGACAACAGTAAATAGATCGGCAGGCAATTCTTTGGGCCAGCGCCATACATCCGCCACCGTACATTCGAACGCTGCCCAACCATAGCTACGTGTGGCTTTGAATTCCGGATGTGAAACCTGTTCGATCAAACGGAACCAACATGGCTCCCCACTTGCTGGCCGCAGCACGGCATAGGGCGATCCCGCATTGGAAGCGCAGCCCCAGCTTATGGCGAGCTCTTCTGGCAAAACGCCCTTCTCTACCAATCTTAGCCCCAGAACATCACCATAGGCGCGCAGGCCTTGCTCAAGATCGGGCACGGTCGAAAGTCCGCTGAGGATCGTGCCGTGCGCTATGCTCATTCCTTAAACTCCGGTTTTCGCTTCTCGACAAAGGCAGCGGTCCCTTCTTCGAAGTCAGGCAGGGTGAAAGCATCCGCAAAGATCGCCCGCGTCTCTTGATCGTCCTCAGATTGCCCATCGAGCACACGGCGAATGAATGTCTTGATCTCTCGAACCGAATGCGAGCTGGCAGCGCATAGGTCCGCAAGAAACCCATTGGGACTGTCCGCGAGCAAGTCGATCAAGCCTATGCGCAGCGCTTCGCCAGCGTCCAGCAATTGGCCTGTAAACAGCAACCGTTTTGACTGCCCCGGTCCCACAAGATCGGTGAGCAGTTTCACATCGTGCAGCGGATAGACCAAGCCGAGCTTGCCTGGTGTGATACCGAGCCGAGCACGCTGGGTGGCAATTCGAATGTCGCAGGCGATGGCGATGCCGCACCCGCCACCCACACAATCACCCTCTACAAAAGCGACAGTCGGTAAAGGCAATCGCGCAAGGTTGTGCTGGACGCGATTGATCGCCTGCTGGTTTGCTGCACGCCAGTCTGCGTCTTCCTTGTTCGCGAGCATTTCCTTGATGTCCGCGCCCGCGCAGAATACTCCGCCAGCGTCAGCGGATTGAATGACCAGCGCGCGCACACCAGCATTGGCGACCGCCTGCTCCATCAAACCCGGCATGGCTTCCCACATCGCCATATTGAAGGCATTGCGCTTGTTCGCGCGATCAATCAGCAGACGCGCGATTGCGCCATCGATTTCGAGACGCAGGCTCATGCCGGAAGTGTTTTCGCGAAATGGTCAGCGATTGCTTTGCGTGTCGTGACCCACACATCCTCATGCGCCTGAACGTGCATGAAAAACTCCTCCAGAGCCCAGATACGGCCGGGGCGACCCATGATCCGCAAATGCAGGCCAAGGCTCATCATCTTTGGATTGCCTGCAGCGCCTTCGCGGTAGAGCTGATCGAAATTTGCCTTCGCATAATCGAGCCACTGGTGCGGAGTGAGCGCCGGATCAGTCCACATTTTCATATCGTTGGAATCGAGTTGATAGGGCACGATACACATGGGCTTTCCAGGCACGGTTTCCCGATCCCAGAAAGGAATGTCACCGGAATAATCATCCATGTGATAAGTAAAGCCCTCTTCAGACAACAAGCGCCGCGTGCTGTCTGTGAGCAGGTACCGGCTAAGCCAGCCATAGGGCCGCACCCCGCAGGTCTTCTCGATACTAGCTACCGCTTTTTGGATGAACTCGCGCTCAGCATCCTCATCCATCTTGAACTGGTGGATCCAGCGATAGCCATGGCTGACCGGCTCATGGCCCAGCTCCACAATGGCTTCAGCAACTTCCGGATGATTCTCTAGGGCCATCGCGGCCACTGTCCAGCTTGCCATCATCTCGTATTGTTTGAGCAGCTTCACGATGCGCGGCGCGCCGGCCTTGATACCGTAGAGATAGTTGCTCTCGTTAGAATAATTGCGAATGGGCGACTTTACGAAAACGCCCAATTCATCCACCGGCTCCATCCCGCGGTCGCCGCGCGCGATGGTCATCTCGCTGCCCTCTTCGACATTGACGACAATACTTAGCGCAAGCTTCGCGCCGTTCGGCCAGTCCATCCGTTCTTCTCTGAGCGGCATCAGTGCATTTCCTCCCCGCCCGATACGTTCAGGGCCTCGCCTGTAATATAAACTGCTTCGTCACTGGCAAGCCAGAGACACGCGGCGGCAGTATCGGATGGCAAGCCAGGCCGCCCCATCGGGTTTTTGGCGGCCATATTGACAAGATAATCCTCGACCTTTGCAAAGCCCAAGAGCCTCGAAAAATATTCGTTCTGCTGAGCGCCAAGGCCTGTTGTGACGTGATTGGGGCACACGGCGTTCACCGTTATTCCGTACGTGCCAAGCTCCACCGCAGATGCTCGCGTAAGGCCGACCATGCCATGTTTGCTGCTCACGTAGGCGGGCAAGTGAGGAAATCCAGTTTTTGCAGCTTGGCTGGCGATATTGATAATGCGGCCTCCAGTTCCGCGATCAACCATGTGCCGCGCGGCAGCCTGTGTGCAGTAGAATGCGCCGGAAAGATTGACTGCCAACACATTGTCCCACTCGTCAATCGTGTCGACCTCAAGCAGAGGCTTCATCTTGAAACCAATACCGGCATTGTTGACGAAGACATCGACAGCGCCGAAATGCTTCGACGCTTGCTCTACCAGCGAACGGCATTGCGCCGCATCGGACACGTCGCATTGCACAGTTGCCACTTTGGCGCCGCGCCCGCGAAGTTCCTCGGCCACGGCATCCACTTCCTCATCCAGCAGCAGATCGGAAACGACGCAGTTGGCGCCGTCATCAGCAAAGGCCTGCAAGATGCCCTGCCCAAGCCCATTCTGCTTACCGGAGCCGGTGACGACGACCGTTTTCCCTTTAAAGCGATCCCTCATCAAAGATCCTCGGTCAGGATGAATTGCGGCGTGTCAGCATAGCCCTGAAAAGGTGCAGAGGCGGCCTGAAAAGTGTCTGTCGAAATGTCGTTAATGAAATCTTCCATGCCGGTAATATCGATGATCTCTACATAGTCGAAATGCGGCTTGGCCTTCTCGTCGCCGAAAACACCTGTCGATTTATGAACCGAAAAGCTGGTGACCGATCCGAGCCCGTTAACGGTCGGCAAGTCGCGCGACGTGGCCCATTCCTCGTACTCGGCGACATTAACGCCCTCTTTAAGGTTGAACAGGCAGATAATTCGCATCGTGTCTCTCCTTGTAGCCTTCTGAGCGGTTCTTGGCCTTCTAGACGGGCTCTGGCGGACGGTAGGCATTCAGCTTCGCATCCAATTGCCGCGCCATGTCAAACAGACCCTTTTCATGACCAATACGCCCGACCAGTTGCAAGCCGATAGGCAGCATATCTTCTGTCCAGCCAGCAGGCAGTGTCACCGCAGGTAAGCCGGCGATGTTGGCAAGGCAGGTGAAATCGGCCTGCGCCGCCGATTCCGGCTCCGAATGCGGGAACGGCGGATTGGGAACGGTTGGCATGAGGAGAACGCCGTATTCCTCGACGATAGCTCGTACATGGGCTTTTGTTTCTTCGAGGATTGCGACATCATCGGCCAGCTTTTCAGGCGAGCGACTGAGACCATAGGACAGCAATATTTGAAGATGTTCTGACATGCCTTCCAGTCCATCAAGATGTGCGGCCATTGCGCGCGAAACTTGGATGAAACCTGCAAATCGAATGCGTGAGTTGGGCTTGCTCAATCGAACTTCCGTCGGCGAAATAGGCAAGGCACCAAGTGCATGTTCAAAGGCTTCCGAAACCTCCGAATGCATCTGCACCCCATGACCAACCAAGATCGCCCCTGAAAGCTCACCACATCGCGAACCGAAATCCGACATCTCCACAGCAATCCGCTCCAGCATATCGATGCTGCGCGCCATCGGGCCGATTGCATCCAGATTCAAATCCGCCGGTTCCAACCCATCTTGGCTCACCGAATCGGTTGCCGGTTTAAAACCGTAGATTCCACAGTGGCTGGCCGGAATACGGACAGAACCCATAGTATCTGAGCCAAGCGCTGCCTCAACCAGGCCTGCCGCAACAGCTGCTCCGCTCCCACCGCTGGATCCTCCGGGTGAGTATCCCAATCTGTGCGGGTTTTGCACTGCGCCGTAGAATGGGTTGTTGGTTTTTGAACCGAGAGCGCCCTCTTCCATGTTCAGCGTGCCGACGACAATTGCGCCCGCTTCTCGCAAGGACCGCACAGTCGCTGCGTCGGTATCCGCGATGCGCTCCCGATATCCCTGCAATCCCGCGGTCCAGGGCAAGCCAGCGACCGCGATATTGGCCTTCACCCCAAGGGTGACACCAGCCAGCGGTCCTTCTTGATAGCCTGCGTCGTCAGCGAAATCGGCGAAAGCCTTAAAATGGGCGTCACGCGCCTTTGTGGTTTTCACATCTGGCAATTCAGACCCCGCGCTCATCGATAAGTCGAAGCGGTTTCTGGCGCTTGTCGATTTCTGTCGCAGCAGCTGTGCCGCCGGGGCCACTCAGCACGATATCAACTTCGACACCCAATCCCCGTTTCAGTGTTTCGGAAAGTTCGGCCGCATCGCTACCGCCTTTGCTTTCCAGTGTGACGACCATGCCGTCTCTACCGGTCGCATCGCGCCGCAAGTGGCAGACATACTCTCCTGTCAGGTCAGGCCGGTTCTCAATGATCGCGCCGATGGCATGGGGGAAGACATTGATGCCGCGTAGCTTGACCATATTGTCGCTGCGCCCCTTGAACCCGGCGATCCGCTTGAAAGCAATCTCACCGCGCCCATCCAACTCGTGCGAGATGTCATGCGTGTTGAAGCGGATGCAAGGCGCGACATCGTCCTTATAGAGGCAAGTGACCACCATATCGCCAGTGCTACCCGGGGCGACTGCTGCGCCGCTATCGACATTGAGCAATTCAAGATATTGGGCGTCTTCCCAGACATACAACCCGTCGCGCTCCGGCCCCTCGCCTGCAATGGAACCGGTATCGCCGACCCCGTACCAATCATAAGCCTTGGCACCGTGCCAAGCCTGTTCTGTGGCGCTCCGATCTTCGGTCCCAAGGTGGCCGATGATCATCTTGATAGCGATCCTGTCGAACAATCTCATTTCTTCAGCAGTGCTGGCAAGTTTGCGAACGTAGTCGACGAAGCCGACAATGCAGGTCACGCCGAAATCGGCCATCAATTGCACTTGGTTCACGCTGCGGGTTTCAATTCCTGTACCAGCGGAAAGGAACACATTATTTGTGAACTTGGTCACGGCTTCGCGGATGTAATGCCCGCCGTTGATCATTCCGTGGCCATACACGGAATGCACCACATCATCCGGTGTTAGACCCATCCAGCGATACATCCGTCCGACCAGCAAATTACCGACTTCGCGACCCTTTGGCCCGAACATCAGCACCTGCGGCTTGCCGGTCGTCCCGCTTGTAGTGTGGAAGACAGTGGGCGGGCGGGTGGCTGCATCGCCCATGCCATGAAAATCGCCGTAAGGCGGGTGATCCGTGATGGAAGCCATCAGGTCGGTCTTGTCATAGACCGGCAGCTTGGCAATGTCGGCCAGCCCGGCAATATCCCCCGGCTCAATGCCCCTCGCGCCCCACAGCCTTTGATAGAAAGGGATTTCCCACCCCCGCACCATCAGCTTGCGAAATTGCGCGTCTTGCAAGGCGAACAGCTCGTCGCGGCTCATTTTCGCGTAACGCGCGGTGAAGGCATCTCCGATGGGGTAGTCCTGCAGGATCTGCCTTTGGTCGAGCGCTTCGAAATAGGTCGGATAAGTCATCTTGGGTCCGTAAAATAGGGGAGCGGATCGTCAAAAATACGCTGATCGGCATCAGTTGGCGCAAGTTGCCGGGCGAAATCGTACTTTGCCCGCTCCTGTTCTTCGTCGAGTGGATTTGCGGGACTACCGAGAGTGTGCTCGATAGCGTTTATCTGCGTGGAGCCATCAGACAGCGTCACGCGCAGCTCCTGCGGGAATAGCGCGTTGGGATCGATATTGCCGTCCGCTACCAGACTGATTTTTGCGGCCAGCGCTGCCTTGGTTTGATCGGCCATTTCTTTGGAGGCAAAGCGGCGCGGATCAATGCGGCCATCCAGCAGCATCAGCGCCGCAAGCCATGACAAGCACAGCCGAGCGTAGGATGGAGTCATATCGACCTTATACGGGCGCCCGACAAGGCGATGGATCAGTGGCGGACAGACGAGTTCGATCTTGGATATGGTGTCTGGATCAAGACGAGCGGCCTGCAGCGCACCAAGCGCAGCATGGCTTGCCCGGCCGCTGGGAAAGGGTTTCACACTCACTTCACTAATAAGCCACCGCTCGCCCAAGGTGGCGGTGTAGCGCGAGAGGTCCCCGCCATCGAACAGCGCGAAATATCCGAAGGGCCCGTCAAGCGCATCCTTCGGACCGGCAAAACCAGCACCGGCAAGATCGCTCGCAACCACAGCAGCGCGGGCGGCATTGGCAATCTGGAACGGCAGCGTCTCTAACCCTTCCACATGTGCTTGCATCGTCCCGCCTGCGGATGAATAGGCAATCCCCAGCGCGTCAGCCGGCGGCGCACCGTCCATACGCGCCACGGCCAGCGCAGCGCCGATCACGCCCGCTGTTGCAGGGCGGAAAAATGTGAGCGGTGTATCAGCGGCTAGCCCCAATCCGGCGGCAACATCGATCCCGATAACCAAGGCTACCAGCGCTTCGTCTGGGTCGCAGCCACCACGCCGGTCGATCGCGGCACCCAGCGCGGCGACAACAACACTCATCGCGTGGACCACGGCCGGTTCATGCACTGCATCCCACTCAAGGCAGTGAATCCTGTAGCCGTTTACAAACGCGGCAGACGGCGCGGGGAGCCGATTGGCTGTGCCAAGAAGCCGCGCCTCGCAGCCACTGCCGAAACTTTTCGCTGCAGCGTTGATCGCCGCCTCGCCCGGAGCATTCACACCTGCGGCGCCAACCGCAAGTGTATCTGCAAGTAGGCGCAGCGCGCTTTGACGAACGCTGTCCGGCAGGCGATGGTTCGCCCCGGCAAAGGCAAGCAGATCGGCGGTCGCGCTCATGCTAGCCACCCCTCAAGCATCGTATCGATGGCAGCCGCGTCATTGTGTTCAAGCGCCAGTGATACCGCTTTATCGCCCTCCGGTTTCCCCAACCCGCCCCATTTGGCGAGGGTGAGCATTTTGCCGGCAATGTCCTTTGCACTAACCGGCCGCTCAGGATCGCCGCGCGCATCTATCAGCTCCAGCCCGTTCACCCGCGCGCCGAAATGCGCGGGATAGCGCGCGGTGAGGGCCGGGTCCTCCGTCACCGAAACTTGCGCCCGCAGGTCTGCCAAATCAGCCACAGCTTGCATTGTGAAATCCTGCGGCTCCGCATTGCGGCCTGCCAACACTACCGCAACCGCATGCTGGAGAGAGAATTTTGCTTCCAACTCTGTCTGTGGATTGGGCCGGTCGCAAAACGTCAGTGCATCGGCATAGGTTGCAACCGCGAAGGGCGCTGCCAGCTTGCCCTCTGCCCTCAATTCCATTGCCGCATCGATTGCTGGATGGGCATGCCGGCACGCAGCGAAGGGCTTAAAGCTTACCTCATGTATCAGCCAGCTCGGTCCGGCATCAGCCAGTGATCCCGGCTTTTGCGTCATTGCCGCAAAAAGACCTTGAGGGCCTTCGAGAATACCCTGCGGTCCGGTCGCGCCGTAATGTACATGCAGCGCTGCATCACGGCCTGTGCGCACGGCGTGATAGACATGCCACTGCTTCGTTAGCACGTCGTCATGGCGCATATGCCATAGTCCGCCCGCAACGCTGGCAGCATTGCCCATGGCATTGGCGTATTCGACCGGGGCAAAGCCGATGAGTGATCCGAATGCGGCTGCCGCGCCGATTGTGCCAGCTGTCGTTGTCGGGTGCCAATGGGCGTAATGATGCGCGTCGAGCGCAGCGCCTACGGCGATCATCGCCTCATATCCCCGCACTGCCGCGTCCAGTCGCGCGTCAAGCGATGCGCTTCCCATACTCATCGCCGCGGGCCAGATCACCGGGCCGGGATGGAGCAGAGCAGTACGATGCACATCGTCCATCTCGAGCGCGTTGCCCGCGTAGGTAGCGCGTTCCCAGCCGCTGCGCGAAATCAAGCCGCCCAGATGTGCCGCCTCCGTATCGCGCGCGCCGGCAACGCAGGCGAGCCAATCGAGCAAGTGAAGACGTGCACGGCTCCGATCGCCTTGCGATATTGGCCGAACCAGCCTTTCGGCCAGTTGCGCGAGGAGTGGAAGAGTCATAAAGCGCCATTCGAGGTTGTGCGCTTAAATTGGAGAGACGATTGCCCCAAATCGCTGGAGAAACACCGCGCTACCTGCAGCTTGCAGGCGAGTTGCGTGAAGCCATCATGGCGGGCAATTACGCCGACGGAACCCAATTCCCGACCGAAACGGTCCTGTGCAAGCAGTACGATGTCAGTCGTTTTACCGTGCGGGAGGCACTGAAACGCCTGCAAGCGGAGGGTCTGATAGCCCGCAAGCGCGGTAGCGGCACGACGGTGCAACCAGCTGCTGCACGCGGCGGCGCACTGCACCAACCGCTGAGCAATGTTGGTGAAATCTTGCAATATGCGCGCGGATCGGAAGTCACATATGCCGCGACCGGGCGCGGTCCGTTGCCGGGAATCGTGGCTGTACAGATAGAAGGCTCTGCGGCTGGTGAGTGGTCCAGTTTCCGCGGGATACGCCGCCTGCCCGACGATGAGCACCCGCTTGCCGTGACCGACGCGTACTTTCATGAATCGCTTGTCGAGGCAACCGCGTTGCTCGACTTGTCGGCTGGAACGCTGTTCAGTCAGATTGAGCGTCTGTCCGGTGTGCGCATTGGCAAGGTGACGCAAGATATTCAAGCTGTGGCAGCCGATGCCCCCACATCCGACGCGCTCGGCATTGACGCGGATAGTCCCGTGCTGCGGATCCTTCGCTGCTACTACGATCCAAAGGGCGAGATTTTTGAGATTTCGGTCAGCCATCATCCGGGCGACCGGTTCGCCTATGCCATGCATATCGATGTGGAGAGCTGAGCAAGTCATTCTGGGGCCAAATCCGGGACATTTCCCGGAGTCCACGGTTCATTGGCAAAGCGGATCGGCGGCGCGATCTGGTGGCCCCCTTCCGGACCCTGCACCAGCAATTCTCGGTCCGTAATGTGCGGCTGGTCAAGCGCCTCGCGAAAATCGAGCACCGGAGCAAAGGCCACGTCCTTGTCGGCGAACCATTCTGCCCATTCGTCGCGCGTCTTCGTCATGAAAGTTTCACGAAAAAAGGCGATTAGCGCGCTCTGCTCGCCAGCCGGAAGGTCAGCAATTTCGATTAGGTCCGGCCGCTTCAATGCCGCCAGCAAATTGGCCGCAAATTTCGGCTCCCGCCCTGCTAGAACGATGTGCCCGCCGTCGCTCGTTCTGTAGACTTGATACAGACCTGCCCCACCTGTCGAACGCTGGCGCTCGCTCACCGGGCTTGTTCCGCCCGCAATCGCATCGCCAGCGACGTGGGTAATCCATGGCAGGAGACTGTCGAACATCGCGCAATCGATATAGTCTCCCTCACCGGTGCGTTCCCGCCCTATCAAAGCCATGAGGACCGCCGATAACGCTGTCAGGCTTGCCGCCATGTCGGCAGACGGAACGCCGGGCACGACCGGGGTGCCGTCCTGTCCATCGTTGAGACTCATATGTCCGGTCAGCGCCTGCACAGCCATGTCATGGGCGGGATGGTGAGCCAACGCACCGGTCTGGCCAAAGGCCGATATCGAGCAGTAAATGATGTGCGTGTTAATCGCTCGAACCGCCTGATAGCCGAAGCCGAGCCGCTTCATCACACCGGGCCGAAACCCTTCGACAAAAACATCCGCTTGGCCAATCAGTTCGCGCAAGAAAACACGGCCTTCATCCGTTTTCAAGTCAAGCGTACGGCTTTCCTTGCCGCGATTGCAGTTGGCGAACCACACCGAATGTCCACCCTCAAAGGGTTCCATCTGGCGTGCAGGATCGCCAGATGGCGGCTCAATCTTGATAACCCGTGCGCCTTGGTCCGCCATCAGCCTCGTCATCATCGGACCCGGCAAAAAAAGCGAAAGATCGAGAACAGTGATGCCGGTCAGCTTGCCCATGCGATCAGACGATACCCTGTTCGCGCATCGCGGCAATTTCGCCATCGTCGTAGCCTGCCTCGGCAAGAACGGCGTCGGTATCCGCGCCGAGCAAGGGCGCAGCACGATTTTCCAAGCGTTTACCGTCAAGCTGGATGGGGCTGGCAAGCGTCTGCATTTCGGCGCGATCCGGGTGTGATACAGTTTGGCGCATGCCCACCGATTGTGCCCATGGACTGTCCAGCGCATCGCTTAGTTCGTACACGGGGGCGACGGGCACGTGGCCTCCTAGTAGATCCTGCCAATAGACCATTGGATGCTCTTGGAAGACAGCGTCGAGCAATTCGGTCAGCACATCGCGATTTGCCAGCCTGTCGGTATTGGAGATAAAGCGCGGATCATCAAGCAAGTCCATCCGGCCAATGCGGCTCAGAAGGGTGTCCCAGAATTTGGGCAGCTGGCACATGACGAACATCCATCCATCTGACGCCTTGAACATTTGACTGGGCGTGGCAGTGGGATGCGCGGAGCGAGGCGTACGCTGGGTGGCATCGCCCTCGTTCATGTACCAGAGGGCCGGGTAGCTCGTCTGGTGAAGCGCGGCAGAATACAAATCTGTATCGACATCACGGCCCGTTCCGCTGCGCTGCGCATCGAGCAGCGCCGCAAGCAGTCCGATGGTAAAGAGCGTCCCGGTCATGAAATCGACCATCGAGAGGCCCATGCGTTGAGGCGCTCCTCCCGGCTCCCCGGTTATTGTGCAATAGCCGGCCTCAGCCTGCATCAGATAATCGTACCCTGGCCATTTGGCGCGCGCGTTGTCACGGCCATAAGCGGACAGATGGGCGCAGACCAATGCTGCGTTTACGTCCTTCAATGCATCATAGGTCAGACCTAGCTTCGCCGGCAGATCTCCGCGCATATTGTTGGCCACCGCATGACTGGTCGCAGCAAGGCGGCGGAATACTTCCTGCCCCTTTTCAGTACGCAAATCCAACGTCAGCGAGCGCTTGTTGTAATTAAAGGACTGGAAATACAGGCTATCGCCATGGCGCAGGAAATGTGGGCCTACTGCGCGTGCCGTGTCGCCTCCCCCTTTGCCGTCAATACGGGGAGGTTCGATCTTAATCACATCCGCACCCATCTGCGCAAGATGCATCGTGCCATAAGGACCGGCACCGTATTGCTCTGCACTCAGGATGCGGAAGCCGGTAAGGGGCAGTTTCTCAGTCATGCTGTCGGTGTCAGATCGCGTTATTCTTGAAATGCTGTTTCGCGATGATCATCCTTTGTAATTCGTTGGTCCCCTCTCCGATGCACATCAGCATGCTGTCGCGGTAATAGCGTTCAATATCGTATTCCTTGGAATAGGAATAGCCGCCATAGACGCGCATCGCCTCCTGACTGTTCTCCACTGCAGCTTCAGACGCGAAATACTTCGCCATGCCCGCTTCCATATCGCAGCGCTCGCCTCTGTCATAGGTCTCTGCAGCGTCCAGAGTAAGCAAGCGGGCGGCGCGCGCCCTTGTTGCCATCTCGCCTATTTTCAGCTGGATGGCCTGATGCTTGGCGATGGGCTTGCCCATGGTTTCACGCTCCTGCGCATATTGGGTCGCATGGCGCAGTGAACCTTCGGCAAGCCCCACGCCGCGCGCAGCAACATTGATACGGCCCAGTTCAAGCCCGCCGGTCGCCTGAAAGAAACCCTGCCCCTCCACGCCGCCGATAAGCTGATCCGCCGGAATGCGGTAATCTTCCATCACCAGTTCTGCGCTGTCGATTGCTTTGTAACCCAGCTTTTCGAACTGCTTGCCGACCGACAGCCCTTTTCGCTTATCTGCAATAAACAGGCTCATACCCTTGTAGCGCGGGTCGGCCTGCGGATCAGTCTTCACCAGCATGGCGAAAACCTGCCCGTTTACAGCGTTGGAGATCCAGGTTTTTGTACCGTTGAGAACATATTCATCGCCCTCCTTTCGGGCCACTGTGCGGATCGCCTGCAAATCAGAACCCGCATTCGGCTCCGTCAGAGCAAGGCCGCCGCGTATTTCGCCGGTGGCGAACTTGGGCAGCCATTTGGCTTTCTGGTCTGGCGTGCCGAACCGCTCCACTGCAGCCGCCATGATAAGATGCGAATTGAAGATGCCGGTAATCGCCATCCAGTGGCTGGAGATTTGCATCACGATTTTCGCGTATGTGGTCGCAGGCAGACCCAAGCCACCGTATTCCTGCCCAATCGTCGCACCGAAAAGGCCCATTTCAGCCATTTCGCCTACAAGCTGCTCGGGCCAGATATCGTTGTGGTCATGATGCTTGATCACGGGAATGACCGACCGCTCCATCCAGCGATCAATCGCATCCATGAACGCGCGCTCCTCGTCCGGATCTATCGTGCGGACTTGGTTGTCCATAAATGCTGCGGTCGCCATCAAATCAGTCCTTTACGTGTCGAGATTGCCGAAGCCGCGCTTCCACACGAGCACGGTGCGCTTGTAATGCGCGCATATGTCCCCGTCTTGGTTCTTCGCGGTGGTCTTGAATGTCACAATGCCCTGCTCCGGGCGGCTTTTGCTCTCGCGCTTTTCCAGCACTTCGCTTTCACAATAAAGAGTGTCACCGACGAACAGGGGGTGGGTCATGCGAACCTCGTCCCAGCCGAGATTGGCAATGGCCTTACCGCTTGTGTCCGATACGCTCATCCCCGTCATGAGGGCGATCGTAAACGGGCTAACGACAAGCGGCTTGCCAAATTCGGTGTCCTTCGACAGCTCATAATCAAAATGCGCCGGATGCGTGTTCATGGTCAACAATGTGAACCATACGTTGTCCGCATCGGTGATCGTGCGTCCGGGACGGTGTTCATAGATGTGCCCTTCGACGAAGTCTTCGAAGTAGCGGCCCTGCACTTCACGAAATCGCCCCGGGGAAACCTCGATTACACCATCACGCATTTGCTGTCCTTTCCGCCCGCGCAAGCAGTGCACGGTATTTCTTCACCAAGGGTTCTTCCAACATTCGCCCATTGTGGCGGATTGCGGCGCCGCCCATTTGCTCAAATGCGTGGACAGCGTCTTTAGCTTCCGCGATTTCGCCAGCAGAAGGGGCAAAGGCGTGTTCGATTGTTTCTACCTGCGCCGGATGTATCGCAGCTTTCGCGGAAAAACCCAACGCTCGGGCCCGCTTGGATTCCTCGCGAAGACCGCTTTCATCTTCGAGGTGGACGAAAGGTACGTCGATCGCTGGCACGCGCGCTTCGGCGCAAGCGAGAATCAACTGCTGTCGTGCAAGCAGCAGCGGCTCCCAAGCGAGTTCAACGCCGAGTTCGCCAGAAAAATCTCCACCGCCAAAGAACACGGCGGATACATTATCGGCGAACGCAATTTCCAAGGAGTGACGCAGTCCGCGCGGCGTTTCGATCAAAGGGATGATTTGCGAACATCGACTACCAAGCGCATCGCGTGCCACGGCGATATCCGCCGCACTTTCCACCATCGGCAACAATAAGGTTCGAGGTAGGATTTCGCTCAGTTTTAGCGCGGCGAGATCGGCCTTGCCTGCATCCGTCGAAACGCCATTGATACGCAACGCATAATTCTCTGGCTCGGCCGCGATTGCCTGAAGCGCAGCCTCGCGCGCTTCGGCCTTTCCAGCTGCAGGCACGGCATCTTCGCAATCAATTACCGTAAGCCCCGCGCCAGCCGCCGCTGCCTTAGCAAAGCGATCTGGTCGTCCTCCCGGCACGAAAAGCAGGCTGTTGGCAGCGAACATTGTTTCAAAAAAACCTTTTGCGTGAAATGCAATCGAGTAACTGCTTCACAATTTGTCCGGACAAATCTAAAGTCAAGAAAGAATCGCATATTTTTCCAGACAAAACCTAGGGAGAGTGAGATGGGAATTGGTAAATTCGTGGCCGGGATCGGCGCCCTCGCATTGGCGTCAGCATCAGGATCAATGGCGATGGCTATTCCTGCCAATGCGCAAATGCTCGACCCATCCAATCCGGACGACTTCAATCGTATAGGCGCACGCGTCCAATGCGGCGCTGAGCATGGTGACGAAGTGGTCTATCATTTCTCAGGCAATATCTATTCGCGCGTTCCGGGCGAGCGCGACCGCCTTCTGTTTCGCGGCGAAGGCATGAATGTCCGCGCCTGCCTATTTTACGATGACCCGGTGCGCGGCCCTGGCTATAGCATCGTCAGCCGTGAGGTGCTGCTCTATATCGATCCTGCAACTGGCGAAGTTGTTGACCGTTGGGAGAACCCTTTCACCGGCGACACCGTTGACGTCATGCAGGTTCACAATGACCCGGTGAACAACGGCCCCACCTGGGCTCGCGACGAAAATGGCGAACCGAGCCGACGCTTCGGCGATTTCCGCGTGGAAGGCCCTTACGTTTTTATGCCGTTCGAAGTGCCGCTTTTCTATCGCAATCCACTAGGCGGCGATTACCAAGACTATGCAGGCAATATGTATCACGCGATGGAGATTTTCGATTTCGCAGCAATGGGTGACGAGTTGTTCGACCCGCAGAACCACCCAGTGGCCTACCCGATGGTCAGCTGGGTGCGCATTTCTCAGTGGATGCCGTGGATGGAAATGGGCGGACGGCCCGGCCTGATGGTGTTCAATTTCATGGGACGCAAGTTGCCCGGAGGGTTCGACGAGTTGCCACAGGTGATGATCAACGAAATCCGCGAAAACTACCCGATCTACGAAACCGCCCCGCCGCTCGACGATACGCGTAGCAATGAAACCACGTGGACGAAATTCAAGCTGCTTACCGATCAAGCGCGTTCTGCGGAGGCGGAAGAACCCGCCGCCGCCAGCTCCGGGCACTAGCCTCATGCATGCAACCCGCCGTCAATTGCTGGGCGGCGGCGCGGCCGCATTGGTCGCCGCCGCTGCCCCGCGCTTGGCGTGGGGGCGAACACAGGCCGACGTTGCGATTATCGGCAGTGGATTGGCTGGGCTCTCAGCCGCGCGCGTGCTCGAAGGCGCAGGCTTTCGCGTGGTTATTGTGGAGGCAGAAGAACGCGTTGGAGGGCGACTCCACACGATTGACGATCTGCCTGGCGCTCCTGAAGCGGGCGGCATTCAAGTGGGGCAAGGCTATACCATTCTGCGCCGCATTGCTGGCGAGCTAGGCATCGGACTGCTGGACGGCGATGGCAGGGGCGCGGGCGTGCGGCAAATCCCCGGAAATCTCTATCATATCAATGGCAGATCTGTTCCGAGCGCGGACTGGGCGCAAAGCGCGGCCAATCATTTACAAGGTCCGCAGCGCGAGACCGAACCCGCCGCGCTCACCATTGCTTTGGCGCGCATTCTTCCGCGTCTAGATACGCCTGAAGCTTGGCTGGACGCACCGGGCAGCATGGATGTCTCCCTTCGACAGGCCTTGCAAGGGGCCGGTGCGAGCAATGAAGCGCTCCGCCTGATCGAAACCAATCTCAACGGCAATTCTCTGGCGGGCATGTCGCTGGTCCACCTTGCCCGCACCATGGCAATCTATGCCGCTGGTCCGGGTGGGACACTGACAATCGCTGGCGGTTCTCAGCGACTGCCTGAAGCCATGGCCGCCAACCTTTCTGCTACCCCCCGTCTTGGAGAGAACGTGCGAGCCATTAGCGAGGAAGCAGATGGGGTTGCGATTTATACGGAACGCGAAGTGATCCGCGCGCGCCAGTGCATTTGTACGATCCCCTTCGCCGCGCTCCGCAATATCCCCATGGAATTCAGTGCTTCGCCGCAGCTTGGACGGATGGTGGCTGAACTTCCCTACACACGCGCCAGCTTCGCTTACATCGCTGCTCGAACACCTTTTTGGAAAAGTGACGGTCTGCCCGAAACACTGTGGACGGACGATCCCTTAATTGGACGTGTCTTTGTGCTCGGCGATGACCCCGCAATGCTCAAGCTTTGGACCACTGGCGCAGGCGCCGACATGCTCGACAGGATGCCGCGAGCGGAAGCTGCGCGCATAATTGTTGAGCGGATTGAGCAGATTCGGCCATCTGCGCAAGGGCAGTTGGAAATCGCACGCCTGTTCAGCTGGCAGGCCTCCCCCTACGCACGCGGCATCTACCACCATATCGGAACAGGAATGGTGCAGGATCTCGCCGCCGCCACACGGGAACAGAGGGCGCGTCTGCACTTTGCTGGAGAGCATATGGCGCAAGGTTCCAGCGGCATGGAAGGTGCGCTGGAAAGCGGAGAGCGGACTGCAAGATTGGTCGCTCGCCGGCTTTAGTTGGCAAATTGAAATGGGCGGGAGCCGAAGCCCCCGCCCTTTTCCTGCTTATCAGTTTATGCGCTTAAAAGCGCAGCGTTGCTTCAACACCGAAAGTACGGCCCTTGCGCAGCGCGCCGAAGAATGCGCGCGGGAATGAACGGTCAGCCAGCGGATCGCCCGGGGCCGCCGTGCCGCCATTGGCAGGCGTCGCGAATTCAGGCGGTAGATTGGTTACGCCGATACCATGACGAAGATCGAACCAGCGCGTCGCCAGCGGAATGGAATCCTCATCGGTGAGATTGCGACCGAATACTGCCAGCTCGATAGGGCCAAGATTCACACCAGCGCGGGCATTGAGCAGGAATGTCTCGCCTGTTTCCGCCAGATTATGCACTTGCACAAATTTAGACGCTTCGTAGCTGCCGTTGACGTTGGCGAAGAACTCATTGTCGCCGGCCCCGAAACCTTGACGGAAGTCGATCGCGCCATTGGCCTGCCAAGGCGAACCCAGCGGCAGGCGATTTCCTGCAATCGAGCACAGCGGAGCTTCCGCAGGAGTAGGGTTTAATGCGTCGGAGATCGTCAACCCTCCCGAATTTAGGACGTACTGGAAATCATCGCAGCCATTGGTGAAGGTCGCATCATTATAGGCAACGCCTGCGCTAAGTGTAAGCGGCGGAACAGGCCGTGCGGTCAATTCCAATTCGAAGCCAAGAACTTCGGCATCGCCCTGATTGGTAGCAACCGATCTCAGCGCCCCGCCGCCAGCCGGCAGCGCCGTGGTCAGCTGCACATTGCTCAGCTCGTTATAGAAGGCCGCTGCATTTATCTGCACCCTTCCATTGGCCAGCGTCTGCTTAATGCCGATTTCGCCGCCCCAAAGGGTTTCTGACAGATAGGCTTCGCGGCCGATGGATGCGCCAGCAGAACCGTTGGTGCCGCCCGGCTTATTGCCCTCTGTGTATATGGCATAGACCAGCGTATCGGGAGACGGGTCCCAATCCAGCGTCACGCGCGGCACGAAATCGCGGATGGTGCCGCTAGTGAAGAAGTCAGGCGGGCCATCATTGAACTCGGTTCGTGACTTAATTTCTTCGAGATAGCGGCCTTCGACGCCCAAAGTAATCGTATCCGTCAGATCGGCCTCAAGGCGAGCAAAGGCGGAATAATTGCGGACGGTCTCTTCCCGGGTGCCCGCTCCGCCGAAGGGAGCGCCACCATCTCCGGTAGCGAAATTGATATCGCGGTCACGGATCTGGAAATCGTAGAAATACAGACCAGCAAGACCGCGAATGCTTGCATCCTCTGGCGATGTCAGGCGCAGCTGCGCGCTGAAATCGTCCGCCCGGCTCACATGTGTATTGGCAAATGCCGGGTTGTCGACTGCTGGATCCGGCACGCCGCCAGCAGGGCCGAAAAGCGGATTGAGGATGAAGTAGACCAAGGCGTCACTGTGGTCTGAATCCGTACCCGAGCGTGACAATTCGTTACGGTAAGCACCGACGAAATCAATCATCCAGCCTGCATCATTCAACTCTGCAGAGATGTTGGTCGAACCAAACCAGCGCTCTTTATAATAGCCGTCTGTCGCGGTCCCATCAATCGGTGTGTCAACGAACGGCGCAAAGGGTGATGTACGGAACGGCGTCGCCACCGTTTCATTGTTGAGCGCCACCGTGCCCGGCTCAATCACACCGCAGAAATACTGATTTTCATTGGTGGAAGTGCGCGTCACTGGCCAAAACGGGAAAGCAAAACTGCTGCCGCGATAATTGGCGCTGCGGAAACCGGGACTGCAATTGTTCTGGTCAGAGCCTTGCAGGAACAGTGCAGGTGTGCCGTCATCCTGCTGTTCGTAAGCGATGCGCGTCCGCCAATCGATCCTGTCGTTCGGCGTGACATAAAGAGTTAGCGCGACGTTGGTGCTTTCTTCCTGACCAACCAGATTGCCTGTCAGAGAGTTCTCAAACTGGCCGCCATACTCGTAATAGCGTCCGTCTACGCGAGCCGAGATAATGTCTTCGACAATCGGAATGTCGAGGCTGGCTGAGACATTAAATTCGTCATATTCGGCTGCACGGGCACGAATCGTGCCGCTGAAACGGTCGCCCGGAGTGCGAGTGATGAAATTGATCGCGCCCGAGTAGGTGTTGCGTCCGTACAAAGCAGACTGTGGCCCCTTGACGATTTCGACGCGCTCAAGTGTATCGAAGTTCAAACCTTGAATGTCACCGCGGAACAATGCGCCGTCGATAAAAATGGCAACGCCCGATTCGACCCCGAATTGTACACCGGCAAGCACATTACTAAGGCCGCGAATAACCGGGCGATCGGTATCGCGACCAAAAGCTTGGCTGAACGACAGACCCGGCGTCTGCGCGCCAATATCGTCGATTGTGTTGAGGCCGCGTTCTTGCAGCAATTCACCGGAAAAGACGGTGATCGCGGCTGGCGCATCGATCACCGACTCCTCGACCTTGCGTGCTGTAACGATGATGTCTGGAATTGCATTCGGGTCCCGCACACGCTCCTGCGATGCGTCCGCGTCCTGAGCAAAAGCCGTGCTTGGTGTTAATATTGACGCTGCCAGCAGCAGAGCCTTGGCTGTATTATTCATCTTCCCACTCCCATAGGTTGTCCGGACAATTGCACCTATACTGCGCGGACCGTCAAATTTGTCCAGACAAATTTTGTGGGCAATTCTTTGCATGCGTATCTGTTGCGTCAGAGCATCGGTTTGACATTTCCAAGGAATGCCGTGGCCAGCAGGAGTACGTAAACCGCCCAAACCCAGAGGCGCGTTCGGTTCATCGTCTTCAGCAGCGGAAGCTCGGTTTCGTCACTCGACCCTTCCTTGAGGACGGCGGTTAATTGCCTGCCGACTGGCTTGAAGGAATGGTCAATCATGATCGCGGCGACGAAGATAAGGCCGAACAGTAGGGCCTTGGTGGCAAGCCAGTCTGGCTCCAATGGAGCATCTGACAGCAGGCTCTGTCCACCCAGCCAAAGGTAAAAGCCTCCTACCAGCCAGCGAAGCCAGCCTTCAATTCGGCGATTGCGTGCTGCGCGAGGGGTTTGATCGTGGAAATGCGAATCCCAAACGAGATACAGCCAGAAACCGCCAACTATCCAAGCGCCCCATAACAGCCCGCCCGGCACATTCCACCAGCCACCCATATCTACGACACTCAGCGACAGCGGGACCATGAGGGCCCACGCACTGCGCGGCGTCATATCGACAAGCACCAACAGTTTTAGCAGAGCAACCCGCTGATCGAGCGAATACAGTGTGCGCTTACGAAAGTGCTGTCCAAGCAGAAACACGCCGATATCGGCGCCTAGCCACAGAACAAACAGCAGCATATGGCTGAACACGAGCAATTGGTAAGCGGTCATCAATCTGTTCCTTTTGGGAATTGTCCGGACAAATCACACCTGAACGCCTGTGTGAAGTCTGCTGCGCAACAACCTGTGCGGTGTAGGCGACAACCAAAATTTGTGGCATCGTTGGCGCTATGGCCAAACCCGACATCCGAACACCGTTCATATCTCCCACGCTCGATCCGCAGAAACTGAGCCATTTTCTGGCTGTCTTCTCTTCAGGCAGCTTCTCAGCCGCCGCCAGCGCAAATGGGGTCAGCCAGCAGGCGGTATCAAAAAGCATCGCCAAGTTGGAGGAGCAGCTGGGCGTAACCCTGTTTAACCGTAACAATCTGGGCGCGCAGCCTACCCGTTTTGCCGAAAGCCTGGCGCGGCGCGCGCAGACTATTGTGGCAGAAGGAAGGCTTGCTGCGGCAGAATTGGCGGCGATGCGCGGTTCGGGCCGAGGATATGTGCGCATCGGGCTCGGCTGGTCTTTCCTGACGCGGATCGGGCCAGAAATGATCCGGCAATTTAAGGCCCGCCATCCGGAAGTGACAGTATCCATCGTCACGGGGGATTCGCACGCACTGTATCAGCGGTTGCTGAGCGGCGATGTCGAATGGGTCGCCAGCGCGCCCCTAGAGGGCGTCAACGTGCCTCAATCTTTAGAACGGCACCCACTGTTTGTAGAAAATGACTTGCTGATTATGCGTGCAGGCCATCCGCTGGCGGATAACCCGACCCTCGATTTGAAGAAACTGGCAGAGCAGACGTGGTTCTTTTCCATGCAATTGTCTGCCCAATGGCAGCGCGTCTGCAATATTTTCTTGTCACGCGGGCTGGAGCCGCCGCGAAACTTCATTGATCTGGATTCCATTTTGCTAGTCAAATCTATGCTGCTTTCAGGCGATGGCATTGCATTGCTTCCAGTCAGCTTGTTCGACCAGGACTTTGAAGCGCCACTGTATGCCATGATCCCGGATACTTCGTTTACGGTGGAACGCACGGCCTATCTAGCATTTCGCGAGAATGCAGAACTACAACCTCTCGCAAGGCGAATGATGGAACAATTCGAGACTTCGTGGCGAACGAATGTGGCAGAGACGAACCACAAAGCGTAGGACAACTCTTGGTTGTGCCAGCATGCCCTTTAGTTGTTAGCAGCCCCGAGCAACGCGTGTAATTTGTCCGGACAAATATCTTTGACGCTCAGGGACAGGCGTCTCACCGATCAGATATGCAGGGAGTGAAACTAATGAGGTCCAGTCTGATGCGCTCGGTTGCGGCGCGCTCAATTTTCGTAGCATCGCTTTCGCTGGTTACAATGCCAATGGCAGCCCATGCGCAGGATGCCGATGAGACCACCGCTGATGAGGTAGCGCAGGACGGCGTGATCCTTGTGACCGCGCAACGCCGCGAACAGGATTTGCAGGATGTTCCCGCTGCCGTCACTGCGCTTTCGGGCGACATGCTCCAATCACGCCAGATTGCCGATACCAATGATCTTCAAAACCAGATTCCAGGCGTAGTGATTTCGACTGGGACCGGCACGTCCAACTCGGCGCGCATTTATTTCCGTGGCATCGGTGAAGACGAATCGCGCGGCGCCATCGATCCCGCTGTCGGTATTTATGTCGACAATGTCTATCTTGGCCGGACCGTCGGCTCCCTGGTCGATCTTGTCGATATTGAGCAGATTGAAGTACTGCGCGGACCGCAAGGCACTCTGTATGGCCGAAACACAAATGGCGGCGCCATCAAGATCACTTCGGTCCGTCCGCAAACCAACGAAATCTCGCTCGCCGGAGAGCTGGGCTACGGCAATTTTGATCGGCTGCAAGGCCGTATAACTGGCAATCTTGGCTTTGAAGACGGAGCCGTCCGAATCTCCGCGATGCACCGCCGTCGCGATGGCTATTTCACTTTCAATCCGAATGGCGCTTTTGCGGCTCAGGCAGGTACTGAAATTGGCCGCGAAGAGGTGTTCGCTATTCGCGCGAGTTTTCTTGCGGAGCTCAGCGACACTTGGGATGTATTGGTGATCGCCGATCACTCGACCGACAACAGCCAGCCGATGCCCAGCTCCTTTATCGCGCAAAGCAACGATCCAGCGGTCCGGACAGACAGAGACGGCGATATCTTTACTGTTGAGCCTCTTGACAACGTCACCTGCTCAAGCCTCACGCCAGCAAACTTCCTCGCCGTAGGATGTTTTGGCGACTTCAGAAGCAATGTAAAAACGCAAGGTGTCTCTCTTCAAGCGACTGGTAATTATGACAATTTCTCGGTTACATCGACTACCGCATACCGCACGCTAAATGACGAGCTTTCAACACATATTTCATTCCCCTACTCGCAGCAGACGGATCAGAACCAGTTCAGTCAAGAATTGCTTTTCAGTTCCGATTTCGATGGGATGATTAACTTTGTTGCTGGCGCATATTATTATAACGAGAGCGCTGCGCTGGCGTTCAATTTCGTCTTTCCGTTCGATCTGGAATTCGACACTGAAAGCTTCGCCTTGTTTAGCCAGGCGACTGTGGAGCTTGGAGCGCTCAACCTGACAGGCGGACTTCGCTGGACGACCGAAACGCGCGAATTTCTTGGCAATGCTGGCGGACCACTTGCCGGATTTGGGACCGGAATTGCGCGCGATTTCGAAACCGACAACATCACATGGACTGCAAAGGCAGATTACAGTTTGACAGATGATGTGCTGGTCTATGCGTCTTATTCGACAGGTTTCAAGACACCGGGCACCTCCGCGGATTGCTTCAGCCCGGCCGCCTGCTTTCGCGGCGTGAATGAGGAAGAACTGGACGCTATTGAAGTGGGCGTACGCACGCAGTTTGCCGAAGGCCGCGGCACATTCAATGCCACGTATTTTTACAATGATTACCGCGATTTGCAGATCAGTGGCACCCTACCAACCGGTGGGTTCACCCGCATCAATGCCGGAGAAGCCACTATCCAGGGAATTGAACTGGAGGGCAGTATTCGCCCGACCAGCGGTTTAACCATTTATGGAAACGCCAGCTGGCTCGATGCACAATACGAGGTGGTCGACTTTGCTCAAGCCGGCTTGCTCTCGGGCAGCACCACAACGGCAGCAGGCCCGACTTGCTCTGCGGCCGATCCGACTGACACGGCTTACCAGCAACAGATCATTGATTGCGCGCTCAAACTCGACCTGAAGAATGCACCTGAGTGGAAGGCGCTTCTGGGCTTCAACTACGACATCTTTACCGACGCTGGCGACATCTTCTTCGGAGCTGATTTCGCCTATGAAGAAGACAGTTTCGGGCTGGTCGCCAACAATCCAGGATCGCTCAGCGAGCCGGGCTTCCGGATCGACGCGCGTGTCGGGTTCGAAACTTCGGATGAGCGGTGGCGCATCACACTGTGGGGCAAAAATTTGACAGACCGCGAATACTTCCGAGCCGCCACTGGACTGAACCAAGTATACGCCTCGCCTCCGTTGACCTTTGGCGTCGACGTGGGCTTCCGTTTCGATTGAAGTGAAAACTCTGCGAACTCTGATCAACCGGCTTTTGGCAACAGGAGCCGGTTGTCTTTGTGCGCTAGCCACGGCGCCTGCTGTCAGCGCGCAGGGCGCCGGAGCGCATGGCGTGGAAGCGTGGACCGAAGCGGTGGTTTCGGTCGCAGAGTTTGAACCAGCCACGAACCTTTTTCGTCATGCAGGAAACTGGCGGCTTGTTGCATCAGGCGAAGTGGCCCGTGCAGAACTGACCTACTTCGATTTGCCAGCCGAAGCATCAGCCACATTTGAGCGGTGGTGCGCGCCATTGGCAGATACTGGTTGTCTCCGGTTCGTACGGTTTGATGGCGTTGGTCAGCAGCCGGTCCGCCCCGCTGCAAAGGCGTGGGACACCGGCGGCATCTATTCGGTAATGGTGCGCAGCGACAATGTTCCGGCGCTGTATGACCAAGCTCTGGAACTTGGCTGGTGGGCGGAAAGCCCGCCGATACGTTTTCAATTCGGCACCTCTGACCTGCGCAACGTGGTGCTTCAGGGACCGCACGGCATCAATGTAGCGGTGTATGAGCGGGTGACCCCGCAATTCACCGGCTTTCCTGTTGGGCGCATCAGCCAAGGTTTCAATTCCATGCGAATGGTCCGCGACCGGGTGACCTCACGCGCTTTCTACGCGGACACCCTCGGTTTTGGCGTGCTGTTTGATGCGACGAATGAACCTGAAGAACCCGCCCTGTCCAATTTTGGCATTCCGTATAATCTCACCGCAGAAGTAATCCGCGCTGCGAGCGCGTTATATCCTGTGGCGGGCGAGACAGGCCGCATTGAAATCATGCAAATTACTGGCTTTACCGGCCATGATCATGCGGAGCGCGCCAGCCCGCCCAATCTTGGCCACCTTTCGGTCCGATACCCCGTCAGCGATCTCGCCGGATATCGCGCGTTGGTCGAAGCACTCGGCGCGAGCACCACCTACGCTGCTAATGGCGTGGAAGTTGGCGGCTTGGGCACGGTCGACCTTTTTGCCGTACGTGATCCTGATGGTAATCTGACAGAATTCTACAGCATGGCAGATGATTAAAAACTTTTTTACAACGTAAGGACGTGATGGCGTGAACAATTCAGTTGAAGCCGACACGGCGCCGCGCGGCGAATTTTCGCTTGGCTGGAAGGTGCTGATCGTATCGGTGCTCGGGGTTGCCTTCGGCGCGTCGCCGATTCCTTTCAATGTCATCGGTTTCACGGTTGAGCCGCTGATGGAAGAGTTTCAGTGGTCACGGACACAAATCCTTTTTCCAATCACAATTTTTGGTGTCATCGCGTCCCTGCTCGCGCCTGCATTCGGTTGGATGGCAGACAGATACGGAGTGCGCCGCGTCGCGCTCTTTTCGCTTCTAGCATTCGGAACTGCCTTTGCCGCTATCGCGCTGACCCCCACCAGCAACGCCGCCTCGACGCTATACATTTATTATGGTCTCTGGATGGTTGTCGGCTTGGTGGGCATCGGCTCGACTCCCGTCACATGGAGCCGCGCCGTCAATATGTGGTTTTTCAAGCGTAAGGGGCTGGCACTTGGGATATTGCTGATGGGGACCAGCCTCGCCGCAATCATTGTCCCTCAAATTGCCAGCTGGGCGATCGAGAACCATGGATGGCGTGCGATGTTCGCCATTGTCGCGGGCTTTCCGCTGCTAATCGCACTGCCACTGGGCTTTCTCTTTTTCCGCGAACCACGCCCTGAAGAACGCCCAAAGGAGCTGGGCGGCGCAAGTGGGCAATTGACCGGCGTTACGCTGGGCGCAGCGCTTAAAGACTATCGCTTCTGGTTGATCTGGCTTTCCATTCTGGTGATTGCCTTTGCCTTTGGCGGCGCGTTCATCAACATGGTGCCGATCCTTGGTGATCATGGTCTAGATACGGCCACCGCAGCCAATGTTATGACCATTCTGGGTCTCGGCATTTTGTCGGGCCGCATCATCACAGGCATACTACTGGACAAGTTTTGGGCTGGCTTTGTCGCCTTCCCATTGCTCTGCCTTCCCGCAATTTCCAGCTATCTGCTGTTGGGGACGGACACGACTTTTCTGCCGGTGGCAGTGGGCGGCTTCCTGCTGGGATTTGCAGCGGGAGCGGAAAGCGATTTGATCGCCTATCTCGCCAGTCGCTATTTCGGGATGCTGAATTACGGCAAAATCTATGGGATGCTTTACATGCCGTTTGGCCTGGCCAGCGCGGCGTCTCCGCTTGCGTACGCTTATGTGCGTGACACCTACGGTAGCTACGACCCTATCCTGACGGTTGCGATTTTCATGTATGTGATCGGGGGTGCACTGCTGCTTTTCCTTGGCCGATACCCCGATGCCTTCCCGGCAGAAAATGAGGCCGAACTCATACCCGCCGCCACCGGAGCCGCATAATGGCCACCCTTAACGCCCCCACGCTCGCCCAGTCTCTCGCCACATCAGGAGCGCAAGTTCTCGATGATGCGGAGACACTGAATTTCTACGCGCACGATATCTATTCGCGCGGCGCAGATCTGGCGGCAGTGGTGCGGCCTGCTGATACAGACCAACTCGCCGTTGCCGTGCGCATCGCAACCGATGCTGGGCATGCCGTTGTCCCGCGCGGTGGCGGCATGAGCTACACAAGCGGTTACACGCAGGATCTGGCTGGCGCGGTGCTTTTCGATACTGCGAATATGGACGGCATTCTCGAAATCAACCAAAGCGATATGACGGTGACAGTCGAGGTCGGCTGCACATGGGCGAAGCTTCACGAGGCGCTATCCGCCAAGGGCTTGCGTACGCCAATGTGGGGCACGCTGTCAGGCCTGAAGGCCACCATCGGTGGAGGGATGAGCCAGAACGGCATCTTCTGGGGCACCGCACGCCATGGCACTGCCGTGCAGAATTGCCACTCTCTCGAAGTCGTACTGGCAGACGGGACCGTGATGAAAGTCGGCGCAGATCACGCGCGGCCCTATGGTCCCGATCTCGTTGGCCTCTTCCTTGCCGACACCGGCGCGCTGGGCATCAAGGCGGCCGTCACTATGCGTTTGATCCGGGAGAGCGAGGCCAATGGCTATGCCAGCTTTGCTTTTGATGATCATGCATCGTGGCTGTCCGTCGCCAGCGAGATCGAGCGCGCGGACCTTGCTACAGAATGCTTTGGCTTTGATCCCTATCTTAATGCCCTGCGCATGAAGCGTGAAAGCATGGTAAGCGATGCCAAGCAGCTTGTCGGCATGATGAAAAAGCAGGGCAGCATTTTTGGCGCGATGAAAGAAGGCGCGAAGGTAGTCGCCGCAGGGCGCAATTTCCTCGACGACGCAAACCATTCGCTTCACGTTTTGACCGAAGGACGCAATCAAGCGGCTGCCGATGCCGATATCACCGCAGCGCGCGCCATTGTGAAAGCGCATGGCGGGCGGGAGGTGGAAAACACTATTCCCAAGATTATCCGCGCTAACCCATTTGGCCCACTCAACTCGCTACTCGGTCCGGCAGGTGAGCGCTGGGCACCAGTTCACGGCCTGTTGTCACATTCGAAGGCCGTACCGTGTTTCGAAGCGATTCAGAGCCTGTTCGCAAACTATGCAGATCATATGAAGTCGCACGGCACGCATTACGGCACACTGATCGCTTCGATTGGCGGCGCAGGCATGGTGATCGAGCCATGCCTATACTGGCCTGATGGCCGCAATCCGCTGATTGAAGATACTGTCGAGGCTGGCTATCTGAAAAAACTTCCCAAAGGCAAAGCGAATTTGGAGGCGTGGGAATTGACTAAGGAATTGAAAGCCAAATTGGTCGACCTGTTGTTTGATCATGATGCCACTCATTTTCAGATTGCCCGAACCTACCGCTACCGCGACAGCCTTGATCCGCGCGCAGACGCATTGCTGAAGGCAGTTAAGAAGGATGTCGATCCGCGTGGTCTCATGAACCCCGGCTCGCTGGGCCTTTCTCAGTGAGCGACGCGCCCGCGCTCTACTCCGCCGTCGCAATGCAATTAACTGCCCGTGCGGTCGATCATTTGACTGATGCCGATGCGCGCGCGAGCATGCTGGAACACATCGCGTCGATTGAGACACGAATTCGTGCATCGTCCATCTTCATCGCCCAATATGGCGGCGATCCTGTCAAGCTGGCCGTGCTGCCAGAATATCTTTTCACGTCCTACCCGGGCCGCATTTCACTGCCTGACTTTGCCGCCAAAGCTTGCTGGGATGCAGACGGCCGGGAATATGAGGCGCTGGGCGCAATTGCGCAGCGCCTCGGGATGTTCATCGCGGGCAATGCCTATGAACGCGACGCGCATTTCCCGCATTTCTATTTCCAGACCAGTTTCGTGGTCGCGCCATCGGGCGATGTCGTGCTGCGCTATCGCAGGCTGATGTCGATGTTCGCGCCATCTCCGCATGATGTGTGGGATGCTTATCTCGATCATTACGGCGCTGAGGCCGTCTTCCCGGTTGCGGATACCGAAATTGGCCGGATCGCGGCGATTGCTTCTGAAGAAATCCTCTACCCTGAAATCGCCCGTGTGTTGGCGATGCGCGGGGCGGAAATTTTCGCACATTCCTCTTCCGAAATCGGCTCGCCGCTGACCACCCCCAAGGACATTGCCAAGCAAGCGCGCGCATTTGAAAACGCAGCCTATGTCGTCTCCGCCAATACAGCTGGAATCGAGGGCGGCGGACTACCGAAATTCTGCGCCGATGGTGGCAGCCGCGTGGTCGATTATCGGGGCAAAATCATGACTCAATCGCTGTCGGGCGAAACACTCACCGCCTTTGCCACAATCGACATTGATGCCTTGCGCAAAGCGCGCCGCACACCGGCCATGATCAACTCTCTTGCTCGCCAGCGGCCTAGCCTCTTCGCCGAAGCCTACGCGCTGAGCGCAAAGGAGTTCCACACCGCCAATGGCATGATGAAAGATGGCATGCCCGCTGTCCCGGACCGCGATTATTTTAAGCGCGCACAAGAGGCCGTGATTGTGCGCCTTGATGCTGCAGGACTGATTTAATGCAACATCGGACCGTCTCCGGGAAAATCCGCTACACATCCGAAAAACAGGGGATGGAAGGGCAGGAGCGAGGGCGCGAGTGGTTCAATTTCACGCATCACAGCGACGGCAGCACTATCATGCGAGCGTGCTGCGAGATCGAAGAACCGGAACCTACGGTTTTGCGGGACATCATCCTGCACATTGGCCCCGACCGCATGCCGCAGAACCTGCTCGTTCACCTGACGCTGGGTGATGGATTTCTGGGCTCTGGCTGGATGCGTTACAATGCAGACGCAAATGAGATCGAGTGCGAAAGCTGCGGCCCCACTATCGGACGGAATTCTGAAAAGCGCGGCGCTGGTGAATTCGACGCTTTCGGTACGCATCCGGTCGTCGGGGACGGCTTCACCACGCGGCTAATGGACACTGGCCGAGGCCCGCACCGGCGCAAAATGCGTTTTTTCCTCCCCTCCCCAGATCATCGCGGTGCCACCGCCCCGCAAATTGCCGAGGTTGAAATGATGATGGAATATGTCGGCGAAGAGGAAAAGACAGTTGCGGCGGGCACCTTTAACTGCCGCCACTACAGATACGTCGATGAAAGTGACGCGGGAATGGGCGGCGAGAGGCACCCCGATTTCGACATGTGGGTGACGGCGGATGCAGACTGCATCCTCGTCTATGGTTCAATCGACGGCTACATGATGAACCGGTACGAACTGGTAGAACTCGAACGCTAGGGCGCCTTGATCTTCCATTCATCGCATAAGGTGCGCATCCACGGGCCTTCCGAATTGAACCATTGCCAGGTGCGCGCACGGCTCTGTCCGTCTGCCGTGGCATTGATGCTTTCGATGTAATAGGTGTCAGGCACATCAAGCCGATCAAGGCGCAGCATGATCGTATCTTCATGGGTCTGCCAGCCATAGCCCGAGAAGCGCGTGGTCTCCCAGCGAATCAAATCGCCATCAAGCTTGCCTCCGAATTCATAGTTGGCTTCTCGCCCGTGAGCCCAACTGAGCCAATTGTGCTGGACATAATGCCATTCGCCTTCAGCCGGGAATTCACAGTGTGTTTTGACCCTCCGTTCGTCTAGCAGCTTGCCTTCAGTGTCGACATCGCGATACCAACCGTCCCACCAGCCTTCGTGAGTAAACATTGCCGGCATAACGGCTCGCAGCGCAGCGCGATTGTTCATGTGTTCATCTCCTCGGAATAGGCGCCGATCGGAGCGGCTTGACCTGTCTGGCGGATCATGGCCTTGCGGCGCAAGAAACGCAGGAAGCCCTCGTCACCCATGCGGCTTGGGCCGAGGCCGGAAAGTCCGCGCGAATGGTTGATCGCATCGCCCACCATGCTAGTGAGCGCACCGTCCTGTAGGCTGATCGCACCAGCGTCGAGGCGGGAGCCGACAGCCGCAGCCTCCTCCATATTGCCCGCCAGCACGGCGGCAGAAAGGCCGTAGGCTGTGTCATTGGCGAGCGCGATGGCATCTTCCACGGTATTGAAGATTGTCACCGGGAGGACCGGGCCAAATGTCTCGTCGCTTATAATAGCCATGTCAGGCGCCACGTTGGTAATCACCGTGGGCCGCAGATACTTGCCGCCGCCCAACGTTTCAATTTTACCACCGGTCAGAATGCGCGCACCTTGTTGCAAAGCCTCGGCGATTTGCATTTCAATTTTGTCCGCTTGAGCGGGGAAAATGAACGGACCAATATGGCCATTGTCGGGGTTCGGATACGTAGGCCGCACGCTTTCCGCCTCCGCCACCAACGCATCCAAAAACGGGCTAGCAATTTCGCGCGCTACATAGATGCGCTCTATCGACTGGCACGCCTGTCCCGTCGCCACCACGCTTGCTCGCAGCGCAACCTTTGCCGCCCACCCTGGATCGGCACTGGCGGTGATAATCATCGGGTCTTTACCGCCCATTTCCAGATTGGCGGGAATGAGCGCACTTGCAGCCGCTTCAGCGACCTTTCGGCCCGTTTCGGTGCTGCCTGTAAAACAGATATAATCGACATTGTCGACGAGCGCCTGACCAACCTCCGGCCCGCCCATGACATAAGCGAGCGGCACCTCGGGAACCTGCGCCAGAATGGCGCGCATGGGTTCAACAAAGCGCGGCGTGACTTCCGACGGCTTTACCAACGCGGCACAGCCCGCCATCAACGCGGGCACCGCATCAATGTGGCTTAGGATCAGCGGGAAATTCCACGGCGCAATAGCCCCGAATAGCGGAAAGGCAGAGAATTCCGGAACGATTTCAATGCCGGGTGTGAGTGACGGCGTCGCTTCGCTAGGCAAGCTTGCCATCAATTCTGGCCCGCGTATCGCCCAGCGGCGACAGTTGCGTGCAAACCCATCGATCTCAACCCGCGCGATCATGCGCCGTCCGGTGTCGACGCTGAGCGCTTCGAAAACAGCCTGAGCATGGGCGTCGATGGCGTCGGCCAGCTTGACCAGAATTTGCGCGCGTCCCTCCGGCCCTAGCGCTTCCCAAGCGGCTTGTTTGCCGCGCAAAGCGCTTGCCGCTCCGGCAACGCCGGACGCTGTGTCTTCGGTGAAGTTATAGTCGGCTTTGCCGGTGCGCGGATTGATGGCTTTCATTGCTGCGCTTCCCAGCTTTCGACAATCGCGCTGCCGCTAGCGAACCACGCTTCTTTCTTCCCGGCGAGTTCGCCCACCAATTCCTCGAACGCAGCAATGCGGAACGGCTGCCCCATGATGTAGGGTGTCAGTTGCATTGGCAGCACGCGCGCAGAGGATTGCGCCGCCGCTTCGCCTGCCAGCCAATCGAAAGCATCGCGCATCATTTGCGCCCAAGCCTCGGCCGAATGCTGCTGCACCGCCACAATCTGGCGGTCGGATAAATCGACGCTGAGCGGAAGGTTCACCAGACCATTGCTGAAGCGCCACGGCAGTTCATCATTCACCCAGTCGCAGCAATATTTCAACCCGTGCTCAGCAAGAAGATCAGCGGTCCTCCAGCTTTGCGAGCGTGCAATCGAAAGCCAGCCTTTCGCTTTGGAGCCGGTCACCGCTTCAAGCCGCGCAAGGCTGTCGCTCACCAGCGCTTGTTCCTTTGCATCATCCATGGATGAGGCGATCGTGCCGTTCATATCAGTTGAATGCGCGATAATCTCGTGTCCGCCTGCCCGCACAGCTTCGATGAGTTCAGGGTACCGTTCTGCTACCGCAGCATTCACCGCGAAACTTGCGGTAACACCGGCCTTCGCGAAAACCTCCAGCATCCGAAACACAGCGACCCTGTTGCCATAATCACGTGCGGTGTAGTGGCGATAATCCGGGTAAGGCATGACCATATGACCCGGAGCGCGAAACGGTTCATCCTCCGGCGTAATCGGGAAAAATTCCAGACTGACGCACAGGAAAATCGCCACAGATTTGTCGCCCGGCCAGCGGATTGGTGCGCGCGTATGAATATTCGACCACTCATACAAATCATGGTCGTACCCTTCGCGGCGCATGGGATACTGGGTGTAGGATGCATCAAGGCTCATGCTTGCGCCCTCCAGCTTGCCACAATATCGCCCGCCGTCGCTTTCCAGCATCGCGGATCAGCCGCAATGTCACGCAGTGCCTCCTCGAACGGACCGATGCGGTGTGGCTGGCCGATCAGATAAGCGTGCAGCGGGATGCACATGACCGTGCCCGAATTCGCGCCTTCTTCCGCCAATCGTTCAAACTGTTTCACCAGACTGTCCGCATACTCACGGCCTGACATGCCATAGACGTTGAAGCCGTAATGGTCGTTGACCTCAAGACTATACGGGATGGAGGCGAGCTTGCCTGTCGGCGTCTTCACTTCCTGCACCTGATCGTCGTGATAAAGATCGCAGGTGTAGTCGAAATCGTACTCCGCAAGCAGGTCCAGCGTGCGCGGCGTGTGCGTCAGCGCGGGAGCGAGCCAGCCGCGAATGCGCTGGCCGGTGGCATCCTGCACCGTCTTTATCGAATCCTCGATGATGGTGCGCTCCTGCGCTTCGTCCATGCCGTAGGAATAACGGGTGTTGTAAATACCATGGCTGAAATATTCCCACCCGCGCGCAACGCCGTCCGCCACCACTTCTGGATGGTGCTGGCATAAGGCAACAGAAAGGCTGACACTGCCGGGAAAGCCGTGCCGTTCCATCACATCGGCCATGCGCCAATGACTCACCCTGTTGGAGTGATCGCGGTAAGAATACCCTACCACATCGGGATTGGGCCTTGGCCAAGGCTTGCGGTGCGGATTGGCGGGCGGATCAATCTCGTAATATTCCAGATTGGGCGCAACCCACACCGCGCAGGTCTTGCCTTCCGGCCAGGCGATTTTCTCGCGCTTGTTGTAAGGATGATAGTCGTAAAGACCTGGGTCTGCGGCACCTTCCTGCATGGGATCAGCGAGCCTCCAGCCAGTCGATCACGGTCTGCACCGGCTCCACATCGGCATATTTCAGTTGCAGATCGGTGAGGTTGGCGAAGTGATAGCTTTCGTGCTTGTCCG
>Ga0115029_1000478_pt1 | contig 39914 bp, 30 predicted proteins | sample SidtaG_3_FD_87297 | JGI IMG/M metagenome (GOLD analysis project Ga0115029, IMG submission 87297) | Marine algal microbial communities from Sidmouth, United Kingdom - Sidmouth_Asex1 metaG | ecosystem: Host-associated > Algae > Red algae > Unclassified | place: Sidmouth, United Kingdom | collected... | reverse complement strand
GTTCAAGCAGGCGGCAGAGCCGGTGTACGCCTGGTTCGCCGAGAACATCGAGGATGGCGAGAAGTGGCTGAGCCTGCTGCAGGACGAGGCGGGCAAGGCGCAGGAGGCGAACGAGGCCGACTATGCGCTGGATGTGAACTGATCCGGCGCAGGCGGTAGCGGCGGCGCGCCGTCGCGCCGCCGTCAGCCGGGCTCGGCCGGGCGTAGCGGCCTCGGCCGGGTTCAGCCGGGCAATGTCACCGGCAGGCCGGTGCGGATCGATTCCTGGGCCGCCGACCCCATGCGCACCGCCGCCGCACCGTCCGCCGCGGTGACCTCCACCGGCGTGCCGTCCAGCACCGCACGCGCGAAGCGCTGGTGCTGGAAGTAGGTCGAGCCGTGATGATCGCCGGCCGCGGCCAGCCGTTCGTCGACGCACACCACCTCGCGTTCGGGGGCGCTCTGCGAGCGCGGGCTCAACAGGATCTCGCCGTTGCGCTCGCCCGCATGGGGCCAGAAGCGGTCCGGGCCCGGAATGAACGCGTCCAGCTTGGCCCGGTCCCCGATCGCCGTCAGCTGTTCCTGCGGATCGGCACCCTCGCTGAACATGCACAGTTCCAGTGCGCACCGCACGCCGCTGGAGAAGTCGACGATGACCAGAGCGTTGTCGAGGATGTCCGGCACGCCCCCGTCGTGAAGCTCGTCCAGATGGTTCACGTCCTGGGAGCCGCTGGCGAACACGCGCACCGGCTCGCTGCCGGTGATCAGCCGCATCAGATCGAAATGGTGACAGCACTTCTCGATCAGCGTACCGCCGGTCAGGGCGCTGAACCGGTTCCAGTGATCGACCTTCTCCAGAAAGGGGTAGCGGTGCTCGCGGATCGATAGCATGCGCAGCCGTCCGACGTCGCCGCATCGCAACCGCTCCAGAAAGCGCGTGGTCGGCGGCATGTAGCGATATTCCATCGCGACCCAGAACGGCGCGGCATGGGCCTCGATCAGCGGCAGCAGGGTCTCACAGTCGGCCACCGTCGTGCACAGGGGCTTCTCGGCCAGTATCGCGGTGCCCAGCGGCAGCAAGGCCTCGAGCAGTCCGCGGTGGGTATGGTTGGGGCTGATCAGGACGATGGCATCGCAGTCGCCCGCCTTCAGCGCGCCGTGGTGCGCATGCGCCCGCACCCGTTCATTGCCCAGATCCTGCGCAAGCTTCAGTGCCGACGAGCGCATCGCCCGGTTCGGGTCGATGATCGCGACCACTTGCGCATCGACCTCTCCGAGCGAGCGCAGCAGCGCCAGGTTGCGGATGTGCTCGTGGCCCATCATGCCGGTGCCGACCAGCGCGTACCGGATGGTTCTCGTGTTCATGACTTCGGCTCGTTCATGACTCCGGCCCGCGGCATGTCAGCGCGAGACGAACCGCACGTTGTCCGGATCGAACCAGGTGCGCGAGTACTCCGCGGTGCGTCCCTGGTTGTCGCGCGACAGCCTCTCGACGTAACCCCAGTGCGTGGACTCCGCGCAGGCGAGATCGGCCGGTGCCCAGTCGGGCAGCTTCGCCACGCCGACGCGATCCTCGACGCGGGTGATCCAGAAGCCGAGCTTCTCCCGGTAGAACAGGTACAGCGACTCGGACACGTCGGCCTTGTCGATCGACTCGGCGTAATCGCCGTCCAGCCAGATTTCCTCGCAGGCCGCCTTGCGGCCGTTGAGCAGGCGAAGGCGACGAAAGCGGAAGCCGTGCGTCGACTCGCCGAAATCGGGCAGGTAGACCGGCTTCTTCAGGCGCCGCACCGACATCAGCTCGGCGGAGGGGAAGCCGCCACCGTGGATCAGCTCGAGCCGGAACAGCGCGTAGACGTTGTCCGCGTTGACGGGGTTGCGGATGTAATTGCCCGAACCCTGCACCCGTTCGAGCAGGCCGTTCTTCTCCAGTTCGGCCAAGGCACGGCGCAGCGTGCCGACGGCGACCGCCAGCTGTTCGGCCATCTCCCTTTCCGGCGGCAGCCGTTCGCCGTCGGCGAGCACACCGGCCTGGATGTCGCGCGTGATCATCTCGCTGAGCTGGACGTGCAGTGGCAGCGTTCCGCTGGACAGGCCGCTAGACAGGGGCACGAAAGATCTCATCGTCTTCACTCGATCGCAGGCTGACGCTGTTGACACATTGTTTCATCATTGATACATTTAATGCAAGCGCAGCTTTCAAGGGGTCGTCATGTCGGTAGTCCCGGTCAGATCGGAGAACCTGGAAGCGTCGGAAATCGCCTGGTTCGCACCCCTGTGCTCGGACGACTACCGGTTCCTGGGCGTGCCCGACGGCGACTATCGCAGCAGTTGGGAGAACACCTCCCAGGTGATCAGGAAGGCTGACCAGCTCGGCTTTCGAAACATCCTCTGTCCCTCATCCTATCAAGTCGGACAGGACACGCTGAGCTTCGTCGCCGCCGCCTCGCAGGTGACGCGGCAGATCAACATGCTGGCCGCGGTCCGCTGCGGCGAGGTGCAGCCGATCATGCTGGCGCGCACGCTGGCAACGCTCGATCACATGCTGCAAGGGCGGCTGACCGTCAATATCATCTCGTCCGACTTCCCCGGTCAGAAGGAAGACAGCGCCTACCGCTACCAGCGCTCGCGCGAGGTGGTCGAGATCCTCAAGCAAGCCTGGACCCGGGACGAGATCGAGTTCGAGGGCGAGATCTATTCCTTCAAGAACCTGACCACCGACCCGGTTCGCCCCTACCAGCAGCAGGGCGGGCCGCTGCTCTACTTCGGTGGCTACTCGCCATCGGCGCTGGAGCTGTGCGGCGAGCACTGCGACGTCTACCTGATGTGGCCGGAGACGAAGGAGAAGCTGGCCGAGCGCATGGTGGCGGCGAATGCCGCGGCCCGAAAGCACGGCCGGGTGCTCGACTACGGTCTGCGCGTCCACGTGATCGTCAGGCAAAGCGAGGAGGAGGCGCGCGAATACGCCCGCTCCCTGGTCTCGAAGCTCGACGACGGGCAGGGCACGACCATCCGCGAGCGCGCGCTGGACGCCACCTCGCTGGGCGTCGCCCACCAGGCGAAGAACCGGGATGAGGCCGACGACGAGGGGTTCATCGAACCGCATCTGTGGACCGGTGTCGGACGCGCCCGATCCGGTTGCGGGGCGGCGCTGGTCGGCACCCCGGATCAGATCGTCGCCGAGATCGAGGCCTACCGGGCGATGGGCATTCGCGCGTTCATCTTCTCAGGGTATCCGCACGTCGAGGAATGCGAGAGGTTCGGCACGCTGGTGTTGCCGCGACTGGCCACCTGCTCGCTGCCCGAAGCTTACGGACGCGTGCCCGCCAGCGTGCCGCCGACACCGCTCGGCGCGGGCGAGCGACGGTGACGGCATGCCGGAGCCTGCTCGCACGAGCGCCGCGGATGAGGAGGAGGCGGTGGATGCCACGATGACCTTCGTTCCGGCCGCGGACAACACGCGTGACCTGCGCACCGCCCTCGGACGCTTCGCGACCGGCGTGACCATCATCACGGTCATGACCGACGACGGGCCGATCGGCATGACCGCGAACAGCTTCACGTCGGTCTCCCTGGACCCGCCGTTGATCGCCTGGTCGCTGGCCAAGCGTTCGGGCCGCTACGGACCCTTCGCGCACGCCCGGCACTTCTCGGTCAACGTGCTGGGCACCGCTCATGCCGACATCGCTCTCGGATTCGCGCGCGATGCCACCGGGTTCGACGAGCCGCGCTGGATTGGTGGCGAGTTCGACATGCCGGTGCTCAAGGATGCGCTTGCCTCGTTCGAGTGCAGTCGCGAATTCCTGTGCGACGGCGGGGATCACACGATCATCATCGGGCGCGTCGAGTACGCCACCCTGGGCAACGGCGAACCGCTGCTGTTCTACGGTGGCACGTTCGGCGAGTTCGGCCCGTCCGCTCCCGCTTGATCGGACGAGGATGATCGCGCTGCGCCCGCGCGACACCCGATCGGGCGTCGCGCAGGTCGTTCGATTCGATACCTTCGGAGAGAGCGCCTATCGTGCGGCTCGACGGGCCGTGGTCCTGTCACAGCGTTTCTTCACCCACGGGGCATCGTGTTCCCAGTCGCCGGCCATGATCGAGCCGTACGGCATGACCCGGTCCACCACGTCGGCCAGGCCGAATCGCTGCATCTGTTCCTGCACCGCCGCTGCATCCTTGTAGGCACCGGGCAGCTCGGACACGTCGGGCCGTCCGGAATGCCAGCGCGCATCGATGCCCGCGGTCTGCTCCATCAGCGCTTCCGCCTCGCTGACCCCGTCGGCTTCCAGCTGACGCTTGTAGCACGTGCGGCTCATGTTGCGCCCCGCACCGTGCGGAGCGAATCCCTGTCGTTCGGCACCGCGGATCACCAGCACCGGCGAGGCCATGTTCAGCGGCACCAGCATGCGCCCGTCGCTGCCCGGCACCATCGAGGGTTCCAGCGGCGTCGCCCCCTTGGCGTGATGAAACAGGTTGCCTTGGCGGAACACGAAGTTGTGCTCGTTGAACACCCGGTCCCGCAGTGCCCAGCCGCCGCTCGCCCGCGTTCGATCATGGATGGCCAGATGGTTGCGCCGTGTCCATTCGCGAATCGCCTGCAGGGCCTCCCAGTACGCGATGCCGTCCTCGCTGTCGGCCGGAATCCAGGCGTTCTGCTTCAGCGTCTCGGGCGAGAGCGTGCGCCGACAGGTCTCGGCCAGTTTCATGCCCGCCTTGTAGAGCAGGGCGCCCGGCTTGCGGCTGCCGTGGTGGGTGACCAGCGCGGCCTGCCCGGTGGAGGCCAGCGTGCCGACGAACACGAAGTGGTTGCCGTCCCCCTGGGTGCCGAAGTGGTCGGTCATGGCCTGCGCCATCTGCTGGCCGTGCAGGAAGCGGTTGGTACCGGCCAGGTCCTCGTGCAGGTCAGGTCCGGCCCAGGCGTCCGCACCGCGCCCGCCCGGCCCGAAGTGCGTCAGTGCGCCGACGGTGTCCAGCAGCGCACCCGGATCGGCATCGTCGAACACGCTCATCATCACCGAGCAGCAGATGTCGGCCGAGTGCATGCCCGGTGCGATCGCGTTGTCCAGCGTGACCACCCCGCCGACGGGGATCGTTCCCGTGCTGCCGGTGGGGCAGGCATCGGGCATGATCAGCCCCTTCACCGCGACCGGTGTGCGCAGCACGGCATCCATGGTGGCACGCACCGCGGCCACGTTCGCCCGCTCCTGCTCGCTCGCCGCATCGATGTAGAAGTCGCAGGGCGCGGCGGATGCGCGCAGCGGCAGGGCCGGTGGCGGTGCGTTGTCGGCGATCAGCCGACGCACGTCGTCCTGATCGTGATGACCGTCGTTGACGATCGCGAGCAGCTCGCCGACCAGCCTTCCCTGCGGGCAGCCGAGGCGTAGCAGATCGGTTCCGGAGTAGGTGTTCATGTCGTTCGTCCGTGTGTTAGTCGTGCGCATAAAAAAGGCCGCTTCAGCGGCCCGTCCAGTGCGTTCGCGTGATCAGGAATCGTGCGCGCTAGCGGGCCTCGGGGGTTCTCGGCGGATTGGCATTGTCGGGGAGGCACGCTTGCATCGCTTTACTGTACCAGCAACTCTGCTCGGTTCGCCAGCTCAGGCGGACGCGGAGAACAGCGCACCGGGCGAGGTGTGAACCACCACGCTCAGGAATTCGATGCCGATGCGCGCGACACGGCGTCCGGATACCGGAACGCTGGTGCGTACGACGCCGGTCGCGGTGAACACGTCGGTGCCCAGCAGCAGGATTTCCTCGCGGGGAATCGTCACCAGCGACTCGAACGCGCATCCGGCGATCGAGAACTCGAGCAGCCTGCCCATCACCCGGTCGTTGTCCGGCCAGTGCCGCTGGATGGTGACCGTGGCATCGTCGCTCATGCGGTGCAGGCCGCGCCGCTCGTCGACATCGCCACCGTTCGGCGTGATCACCGGTTTGCGCGTCGGTGCGCCGCAGCGCCTGCATCGCTCCGAGGGTGCATAGCCTGCTCGCGCGCCGGGGGCACCCTGCGTGTCGGCCCGGCAGTAGTGACAGCACGCTCGGTCCACGGGCGCCGGGCCTGCGCCGGGTGAGGGGGCCGCCCGTGCGGCGCCCGGCTCCAGCATGGCGGCGTCGTACTCGGCACGAGCGATCGGGTCGCACAGGATGTCCCGGGCCTGATTGAGCAACTGCGCGTTCCACTCGTCGCCCCCCAGGTCCGGATGCTGGCGCAACGTCTGCATCAACGTGCGAAAGCTGCCCTTGATGACCGCCGTGGGCGCGTCGCGCTGCACGTGCAGCAGTCGGTAGAGGTTGCGGCGATTGTGCATGCCGGTGCTATCGACCGGTGCCCGGTCCGGGTGTGGCCCGGGTGTGCGAAACGATCGAGAGCGTCACCGTTCGCCGCTGCGCGGCGTCGACGCATCGTGGAAGTAGACTGGAGTCATGCATCGCATCGCTCCCCCCGCCGATCGTCCGATCACCGTACCGGCACGCTACGCCCGGGCGCTGTTCGCTGCCGTGCAGGCGACAGGGCTGGACGGCGGCCGGTTCCTGGTGGAACAGGGCTGGAGCGCACGCCAGCTGCAGCGCGACGAGGCGGTGCCGGCCGAACTGTTCGGCCGGCTGTACCAGCGCGCCATGCGATTGCTGGACGACGAATCGCTGGGCATGGTGTCGGTGGCACCCGTCATGGCCGGCACGTTCCGCCTGATGTGCCTGACCTGCATCCGCTGTTCGACCCTGGGCGCGGTGCTGGAGCGGGCCGGCGAGTTCCTGGACGTGTGCGGAGACCATGGCGTCAAGCCGGTGGCCTGCCAGCGCCAGGGCGAGCTCAGGCTGGGCTTCGGGCTGACCCGTCGCGCCGCCGGCACGGTCGACCTGGCAGCGCTGCTCGCCGATGCGGGCCCGCTGCCGGTGCGCACCTCGCTGTACTACTGGTACAACCTGCTCGGCTGGTTCGCCGGGCGTTCGCTGACGCTGTCACGGGTGGATTTCGGGTTCGAGCGGCCGGCCCACGGTGCGGAGTGGCGTGCGCTGTTCGGTGCGCCGATACGCTTCGGCGCGACGGACTCGGCGCTGGTGATGCCGCCCCACGTGCTGCAGCTGCCCAACGTGCAGAGCGAACGCACCCTGCCGGACTTCCTGCGCGAGACGCCTTACCGGCTGGTGGTGCCGATGTTCACGGCCCCCACCCTGCAGGACCGATTGCGGGCGCGGCTGCTGCGCCTGGGCGGCGATGCGCCGCCGGATGCCGAGGCCATGGCCTCGCAGCTGGGCATGTCGGCCAGCACCCTGCGCCGTCGGTTGGCCGCCGAGGGCACCAGCTGGCAGACGCTCAAGGAGGAGGGCCGGCGCCGCGCCGCGCAGCGCTACGTGCTCGATACCGACCTGCCGGTCAACGAGATCGCGCGGCTGCTCGGGTTCGAGGAGTCCAGCACGTTCTACCGGGCCTTTCGCCGCTGGACCGGAACCACGCCGTCCCGGTACCGCGAGCGGGCCGCCGAGCAGGCGGGAACGCAGCGCTGATCGATCCGATCGGAAACGCCACTCGTTGATGGCGTTTCCGACATTGAGCGGGTGCGCACGCTGGTCGACACTGGGTCATCACAGCTGACCGAGCGATCACGATGCCCTACGTTCCCCCGCTGGCCGACATGCGTTTCGCGATGAACGACGTGCTCGGCTTTCCTGCGCACTACGCCGCGTTGCCCGGTGGCGAGAACGTCGATTCCGACACCGTCGATGCCATCCTGGAGGCGGGTGCGAAGTTCGCCTCCGAGGTGCTCGACCCGCTGAACGCGGTCGGGGACGCCGAGGGCTGCACCCGTCACGCGGACGGCACGGTCACCACGCCGACCGGATTCAGGCAGGCCTACGAGCAGTTCGTCGATGGCGGCTGGCCGTCGATGACGCAGGGCGAGGCGCACGGCGGGCAGGGCCTGCCCGAATCGCTGGGCACGGTGCTCTCGGAGATGAACGGCACCGCCAACTGGTCCTGGGCGATGTATCCGGGGCTATCGCACGGCGCGATGAACACGCTGGCCGAGCACGGCAGCGAACAGCAGCAGGCGATGTGGCTCGAACGGATGGTGTCCGGCGAATGGACCGGGACCATGTGCCTGACCGAGTCGCACTGCGGTACCGACCTGGGACTGCTCAAGACCCGCGCGGAGCCTGCCGGGGACGGCAGCTACCGCATCACCGGCCAGAAGATCTTCATCTCCGCCGGCGAGCACGACATGGCCGGCAACATCGTGCACATCGTGCTGGCCCGCCTGCCGGATGCACCGGCCGGCACCCGCGGCATCTCGCTGTTCATCGTGCCGCGCCATCTGGTCGACGAGCACGGCACGGTGGGGGAGCGCAACGCGCTGTCCTGCGGCTCGATCGAACGCAAGATGGGCATCCACGGCAACGCCACCTGTGTGCTGAACTTCGAGGGCGCCACCGGCTGGCTGATCGGGCCGCCCAACCGGGGCCTGAACTGCATGTTCACGTTCATGAACATCGCGCGCATCGGCACCGCGGTGCAGGGACTGGCGCATGCCGAGCGCGCCTTCCAGGGATCGTTGGCCTATGCGCGCGATCGGTTGCAGATGCGCTCGCTGACCGGCGTCAAGGCCCCGACGAAATCGGCCGATCCGATCATCGTGCATCCGGACGTGCGCCGCATGCTGCTGACCCAGAAGGCGCTGGCCGAGGGCGGGCGCATGTTCCTGTACTACTGCGCCCAGCAGATCGACCGGGTGCAGGGCGCCGAGGATCCTCGCGTGCGCGCCGCCGCCGATCAGGAACTGGCGCTGCTGACACCGATCGCCAAGGCCTTCCTGACCGAGACCGGTTTCGAGGCGGCCAACCTGGGACTGCAGTGCTTCGGCGGTCACGGCTACGTCAAGGAATGGGGCATGGAGCAGAACGTGCGCGATGCACGCATCAGCACCATCTACGAAGGGACCACGGGCATCCAGGCGCTCGACCTGCTCGGGCGCAAGGTGCTCGGCTCGCAGGGCAAGGTGCTCGGCGGTGTCGTTAGCCGCATGAGCGCGTTCTGCGCCGATCACGCCGACGAACCGCGTCTGGCCCGCTACGTCCGGCCGCTGCAGCGCCACGTCGCCGAATGGGGCGAGCTGACCGGCCGCATCGGCATGGCGGCCTTGCAGGACAAGGACGAGGCGGGCGCGGCCTCGGTCGATTACCTGATGTACTCGGGTTATCTGGTGCTTGCCTGGTTCCACGCTCGCGCCGCGGCCGAGGCCGAACGCCAGCTGGATGCGGGCCAGGGGGACGCCGCCTTCCTGGCGGCGAAGCGCTTCACCGCGCGCTTCTACTTCGAGCGCATCCTGCCGCGCACCCGGGCGCACGCGGCGACCATGCTGGCCGGCGCCGACAACCTGATGGATCTGGACGAGGCGCACTTCGCTTTCTGACGGGCGTTCGGCGAACGGAGTGAAAGCGGTTGGCGCCGAATCCTGCGAACGGTAGGATCCGGACAAGTGTCTTTCCACACGAATGGCGACACGCGGGTGTGGAACGAGCACCAGGATTTTCGAGCCAAGGCCACGCGCGGTGTCGCGCTGGCGGCGCTGGCGCTCTTTCTGCCGTTCACGCTGTACGCGTTCCGCGAGGGGCTCTACCTGATCGGCCTGGGCGGTGCCCATATCACCGTCTGCCTGGCCATCAACACCTGGCTGATCGGCCGCGGGCTCGATCACGAACCGGCGACGCTGTTCTGCCTGGTACCGGGCGGCACCCTGTTCATGGGGCTGGCCTTCACCATTGACGGCAACGTGGCCAGCATCTGGTGCTTTCCGTCCGTGCTGGCCTGCTACTGCATGCTGGGCGGTATCCGGGCCCGCATCGCGAACGCGCTGATCCTGCTGGTCGCCCTGCCCATGGCGTGGCACACCCTGGCGAGCATCGAGGCGGCCCGGTTCACCGCCAGCCTGCTGGCCGTCAGCGTTTTCGCCAGCATTCTGGTGCGCGAGATCGATGCCCAGCAACGCCGCCTGAAACGGCAGCTCGATCACGATCCGCTCACCGGGCTGCTCAACCGGACCTCGTTGATGCCGCGCCTGCACAGCGCGATCGAGGCGCTGGACCTGGCGCTGGAGTCGTCCGCGCTGCTGGCGATCGACCTGGACCATTTCAAAGGCATCAACGATCGCTTCGGCCACCAGACGGGGGATCGCGTGCTGTGCGAGACCGCCCGATTGCTGCGCGAGGAGATCGGCGCCGGCGGCGCGGTGTTCCGGATCGGCGGGGAGGAGTTCCTGGTGCTGCTGCCCGGCCACGACGGGATCCTGGCGCGACGACGGGCCGAACGGCTGCGCGTGGCGATCGCCAGCGGCGACATCCTGGAGGATCGGGCCGTGACCGCCAGCATCGGGGTGGCGGCGCTGCGGATGTCGGACGATGCGTCCAGCTGGATGCAGCGAGCCGACGAGCGGCTGTACCAGGCCAAGCGGGCCGGACGGGACCGGGTGATGCCCGCGATGCCTGCCGACGCCGATGCCTGCGTGCGGATGACGGTGTCGTCATGAGGCGGTCCGGGCGGATATGCCACCGGATGCGGCGTTTCCCGCCATTGAGCCCTGGTCCGCATTCGGTGAAACTGCGCGGCCGAGGCGACGGTCCTGCCGGCCGCTGCCGATGACCTGCTCGCGCCCCGGCGCTTCCTTGCGTGCCACGCCCGACCCGATAACGGAGACACTCATGCTTCACCACGGCCCGGCCTTCTCGCTGACGCGCGATGCCGACATCCTGAGGCTGCACTTCGACACCGCCGACAACAAGGTCAACGTGTTCGACAAGCGAGCGCTGGAGGACTTCGGTGCCGTGCTGGACGTGATCGATGCCCAGGGCGGCGTCGACGGCCTGATCATGACCAGCGGCAAGTCGGTGTTCATCGCCGGCGCCGACATCACCGAATTCCTGGACTATTTCATCGCGCCCGACGCCGAGCTGGCCGGCATGCTGGATCGCGTGAACGCGCAGTTCAACCGCTTCGAGGATCTGCCGTTCCCCACCGTGGTGGCGATCAACGGCGAGGCGCAGGGCGGCGGCTTCGAGATCTGCCTGGCGGCCGACTTCCGGATCATGGCCGAAGGCGCACGCGTCGGCCTGCCCGAGGTGAAGCTCGGCATCATGCCCGGCTGGGGCGGCTCGGTACGCCTGCCGCGCCTGATCGGCATCGACAACGCGGTGGAGTGGATGTGCTCGGGCTCGGCCAAGAAGGCGGCCGTGGCGCTTGCCGACGGTGCGGCGGATGCGGTGGTGGCACCCGAGCTGCTCGAACAGTCCGCGCTGGACATCATCGAACAGGTGCGACTGGGTCGGATCGACGTGGCGGCCCGCCGGCGCCTCAAGACCGGACCGGTCCTGCTGTCCGACATGGAACGCACCATGGCCATCATGTCGGCCAAGGGCGTGGTCGGCGCCAAGGCCGGACCGCACTACCCCTCGCCGCTGACCATCATCGACGTGGTGGCGTCCCATGCGACCAGGGAGCGCAACGAGGCGCTGCCGATCGAGTCGGCAGCCTTCGTGAAGCTTGCCAAGACCGACGTGGCCGCCTCGCTGGTAGGCATCTTCCTGAACGACCAGCAGCTCAAGCGCATCGCGCGTGGCGTCACCAAGGGCCATGCCGCGCCGGTGAAGCGCGCCGCGGTGCTGGGGGCCGGCATCATGGGCGGTGGCGTGGCCTACCAGAGCGCCTCCAACGGCGTACCGATCGTGATGAAGGACATTCGCCAGGAGGCGATCCAGACGGGGCTCGACGAGGCCGGCGCACTGCTGGGCAAGCAGGTGGCGCGCGGTGCGCTGAAGCCTGCCGGCGTGCCGGCCATCCTGAACGCGATCGTGCCGGCCTTGTCGTACGGCGAGTTCGGCGACGTCGATCTGGTGGTCGAGGCGGTGGTGGAGAACGCCAAGGTCAAGGCGTCGGTGCTGGCGGAAGTCGAGGCCGCCGTGTCGGACGACACCGTCATCACCACCAACACCTCCACCATCTCGGTCAACCTGCTGGCGAAGTCGCTGCAGCGCCCCGAGAACTTCTGCGGCATGCACTTCTTCAACCCGGTGCACCGCATGCCGCTGGTCGAGGTCATCCGTGCCGAAGGATCGTCGGAGCGCGCGATCGCCACCACGGTGGCCTACGCGCAGGCCATGAAGAAGACGCCGATCGTGGTCAACGACTGCCCAGGCTTCCTGGTCAACCGCATCCTGTTCGCCTACTTCGCCGGCTACACCCGGCTGATCGCCGACGGTGGCGACGTGGTGGCGATCGACAAGGCGCTGGAGCGCTTCGGCTGGCCGATGGGGCCGGCCTACCTGCTCGACGTGGTCGGGCTGGACACCGGCAAGCATGCGGCCGCGGTCATGGCCGAGGGCTTTCCGGATCGGATGGCATCCGAGCGGCGTACCGTCATCGACGCGATGTACGAGGCGGAACGGTTCGGCCAGAAGAACGGCAAGGGCTTCTACCGCTACGAGGCCGACAAGCGCGGCAAGCTTCAGAAGCTGCCGGATCCGGACGGCGACGCGGTGGTCAAGAGCGTGCAGTCCGCCTCGCAGGCGTTCGAGCCGGACACCATCGTCGACCGGTTGATGATCCCGATGTGCATCGAGGCGGCGCGTTGCGTCGAGGACGACATCGTCGGCACGCCGGCCGAAGCCGACATGGGGCTGGTCTACGGACTGGGCTTCCCGCCGTTCAGGGGCGGCGCGCTGCGCTGGGTCGACAAGGCGGGGCTTGCCGACTTCTGCGCTCGCGCCGATTCGATGAGCGATCTCGGTCCGTTGTACCGACCGACCGCGCGCATGCGCGCGATGGCCGACAGCGGTGACACCTTCTACCAGCGGAGCGCAACATGAACTTCCAGGCACGCGATGTCGTGATCGTCGACGGTGTGCGATCGGCGATGGGACGCACGAAGGGCGGCGGCTTTGCCCACGTGCGCGCCGAGAACCTCTCGGCAGCCCTCGTCCGGGCATTGTTCGAACGCAACCCGGACGTGCCGAAGGAGGACGTCGAGGACGTCGTCTGGGGCTGCGTGAACCAGACGCTGGAGCAGGGCTTCAACGTGGCGCGTGCGGTGGGTCTGCTGGCAGGGCTTCCCAAGCAGGTGGCGGCGCAGACCGTCAGCCGGCTGTGCGGCTCGTCGATGAGCGCGCTGCACATCGCCGCGCAGGGCGTCATGACCGGCTACGGCGACGTGTTCGTGGTCGGTGGCGTGGAGCACATGCAGCACGTGCCGATGATGCACGGTGTCGACCTCAACCCATCGATGAGCCTGCACATGGCCAAGGCGTCGATGATGATGGGTGCCACCGCCGAGATGCTCGGTCAGATGCACGGCGTCAGCCGCGAGCAGATGGATGCGTTCGCGCTGCGCTCGCACCAGCGTGCGCACGCCGCCACCGTGGAGGGACGCTTCGCCGACGAGATCGTGCCGGTGCAGGGTCACGACGCGCACGGTGCGCTGAAGGTGATCGACACCGACGAGGTCATCCGCGCCGATGCCTCGCTCGAGGCGCTCGGTTCCCTGCCACCGGCGTTCGTGCCCAAGACCGGCACCGTCACCGCCGGCAGCTCCTCGGCCCTGTCCGACGGTGCCTCGGCGATGCTGGTGATGAGCGGTGAGAAGGCGATGGCGCTCGGTGTCACGCCGCGTGCGCGCATCCGCTCGATGGCGGTGTCGGGCTGCGATCCGGCCATCATGGGCTACGGTCCGGTACCGGCCTCGAAGAAGGCGCTCAAGCGTGCCGGCATGAGCATCGAGGACATCGGCCACGTCGAGCTGAACGAGGCGTTCGCCGCGCAGTCGATTCCGGTCATCAAGGACCTGGGGCTGGCCGATCAGCTCGATCGCAAGGTCAACCTGAACGGTGGCGCGATCGCGCTGGGCCATCCGCTGGGCGCCTCCGGTGCGCGCATCCTGGTCACGCTGATGAACGTGATGGACCAGAACGATGGCGAGCTGGGATTGGCGACCATGTGCATCGGCATGGGTCAGGGCGTGGCGACCGTGATCGAGCGTCTGAAGTGAGGACTGCCGGCCGCCCGGGCGCGCTCAGGGCGTTTCGGTCGCCACGGTCAGCACCAGGGTTACATTGCCGCGGCGTTCGATGCGCGTCGCCTCCCGGGCCACCCCGATCAGGCGCGCCGGGCCGTTCAGCGGTTCGCCCTCGATCGAGGCCTCGACCAGACTGAACCGGCCGTCGTCGGCGGCGAAGCAGTCCAGCCGACCGATCGTGTCGCGGATCGCCAGGCGAACCCGCGAACCGGTGGCGGGGTTGGCGCTCCAGCGATAGCCGGTGTCGAACCGCACCGCGCTGTTCGCCGGTGGCGTGAAGCTGTCGGCGCCGGGCAACGGATCGGGCAGCGCGATCGATGCGAAGCCCGGGTAGTCGCCGCCGCCCGGAATGTCGATCACCAGTCCCGACGGGATGCGACCGTCGATGCGGCTGGCGTCGCTGTCGTTCAGATAGACCAGTTCGGTGGTGGCGACCGAGGGCAGCAGCGTGCTCCAGGTGCCGCTCGGGCTCGACAGCACGATGGCCTGGCCGACATCGACATCGGCGACCAGCAGTTCGACCGCGATCGGCAGCAGGGTGTCGGTCGGGGCGGCCGTCTCGTCGTGACTGCCGGGCACCGAGATGAGGTCGGGTACCCGGGTGCAGGCGTCCAGGGCACGTTCCAGGATCTCGCGCCTGGCCTGCGCCTCGGACGTCAGCGCCACGAAGCGCGCGGCGACACGGCTGATCGCGCGCCCGTCCGGATCGGTCGTCTCGCTGATCGTCACCTGACCGTGCCACGCCGAGGGCTCGCGCGCCGGCTCCACCGTCAGCGCTTGCGAGCCCGGTGCGCTGCCGTTGCCGGCGGCGGCGTCGGTGGCGGGCACCGGCTCTCCGGAATCGCTGCAGGCGGCGAGTGCCAGAGAACAGGCGAGCGCGCCGGATGCCAGGGGCCGGCCCCGCCATCGATCGCTGGGTGAATTCGCTCGATACATCGTTGATGAGAGTTCGCGGTCAAGCCGACCCGGACTGATCAGTCTAGCGGTAGCCACGCGCCGTCGACAGGTCGTGGTGCGCACCCGGAGCGGTAACCGGACCGTGCCGCTTCGGGCACGCGGCAGCCGGTGGTGCTAATGAGGTTCGATGGCTCGGACCGTGACGCGCAGGCATCATGTGCGCATCGCCCTCACCGGAACACGTCGATGCACCGAACGCCGCTCGAACCGTGCGACACCCTGGATGCGGATATCGCGGCAAGACGCGAGGAACTGGCCGGGCTCACCGCCGAGCTGATCCGGTACCCGACCGTCAATCCGCCCGGCGACGGGTATCGGGAAATCTGCGAGTTCTTGCGCGCACGCCTGCTGTTGCGCGATTTCTCGGTCGAACTGCTGCGCGCGCACGGTGCGCTGGGCGACAGCGACCGGCATCCGCGCTGGAACCTGGTGGCGCGGCGCGAGGGCGCACACGCCGGTCAGTGCGTGCACTTCAATTCGCACAGCGACGTGGTGGCCCCCGGCGAGGGCTGGACGCTCGATCCGTTCGCCGGACTGATTCGCGACGGACGGGTCTACGGGCGGGGCGCCTGCGACATGAAGGGCGGGCTGGCCGCCTCGATCATCGCGGTGGAGGCCTTCGTGGACCGGTTTCCCGACTTCGCCGGCGCGATCGAGATCTCGGCCACCTGCGACGAGGAGACCGGCGGTTTCGCAGGCGTGGCCTGGTTGGCCGAGCGGGGTCGCTTCGACCCGGAACGGGTGCAGCACGTCATCATTCCCGAGCCGCTGAACACCGACCGGATCTGCCTGGGCCACCGGGGAGTGCTGTGGACCGAGATCGAGACGCACGGTCGCATCGCGCACGGATCGATGCCGTTCCTGGGCGACTGCGCGGTGCGCCACATGGGGGCGGTGATCGAGGCGATCGAGCACGAGCTGCTGCCTGAGCTGGCCAGGCGAACCACCGCCATGCCGGTGGTGCCCGACGGTGCGCGCGGTTCGACCCTGAACATCAATTCGGTGCACGGCGGGCTGGACGAGCCGGCGGCCGACTACACCGGCATGCCGGCGGCGCTGGTGCCGGATCGTTGCCGGATGATCCTCGATCGCCGCTTCCCGGTCGAGGAATCGCTCGATTCGGTACGCCAGGAGCTCGGCGCGGTGCTCGAGACCCTGACGCGCGAGCGGCCCCGATTCGCCTGCACGCAGCGCGAGCTGTTCTCGGTGGTGCCCAGCATGACCTCGCAGGATGCGCCGGTGGTGCAGGCCGTGGCCGAGGCGATACGGCGGCGCTTCGATCGCGAACCGCGCTACGTCGTCTCGCCCGGTACCTACGATCAGAAGCACATCGACCGGATCGGGCGGCTGCACGATTGCATCGCCTACGGGCCGGGCATCCTGGACCTGGCGCACCAGCCGGACGAATGGGTCGGCATCGACGACATGGTGGACGCCGCCCAGGTCATGGCCTCGGCGCTGACGACACTGCTGCGCGTGCCCTGACGACGCATCCGGACCGTTCGCCCTTCAAGCCGCGCGGCGCGTCCTCATCGCGGCAAGGTCCAGTTCGAGCGTCTCGTCGATGGGGGCCGGTCTTGCTATGTGGAAACCCTGCGCGAAGTCGATGCCGATCTCGGCGAGCACATCCATGGTCTCGCTGTCCTCGACGAATTCCGCCACCGTGCTGATGTTCATGGCACGGGCGATCTGGGAGATGGCGCGGACCATCTCCCGATCGATCGAGTTGCTGGCCAGCTCGCGCACGAACTGCCCGTCGATCTTGAGCACGTCCACCGGCAGGTTCTTCAGGTAGCCGAACGAGCTCAGCCCCGAGCCGAAGTCGTCGAGCGCGACCTTGGAGCCCAGCGCGCGGATCGCCTCCGCCAGTTCCACCGCGGTGGCGAAGTGCGAGATGGCGGCGGTTTCGGTGATCTCGAACCACACCAGCGACGGATCGATGGCGTGCAGCGTGTACTGTTCGCGGATGAAGTCGATCAGCGAGGCGTCCGCGGCCGATTGTCCGGACAGGTTGATCGAGAAACCTGCCGGCACTCCGCTTGCGGCGATGCGGGCCACATGCGACAGGGCATTGCGGATCACCCAGCGATCGATCTCGCGCATCAGGCCGTAGCGTTCGGCCGCCTGGATGATCTGCCAGGGAGTGATTTCCCGTCCATCGTCGTCGGCCAGGCGCAGCAGCAGCTCGTAGTGCATGGTCGAATCGCCCGAGGGGTCCGGGCGCAGACGGGCGATCGGCTGCGCGTGCAGGCGGAACTGGTCCTGATCGAGCGCGCGCTGCAGGCGCGGCAACCAGTTGAGCTCGGTCGAGCGCATGGCCATGGTCTCGTCCTCGGCGCGGTACTCGTACAGCTCGTTGCGCCCGTTCTCCTTCGCCGCGTAGCAGGCGATGTCGGCCGCGGCCATCAGATCGTCCGCGGTGCCGTCGGTCTCGCTGCGGTGCACCAGTCCCAGGCTGGCGCGCACCGCGAAGGAGTGACCTTCGTGGGTGAACAGCAACGACTGGAATACCCGATAGATCCGGTCGGCGACCTCGCGGGCGGCGCTGCGGGACACGTCCACGATGATCATGCCGAACTCGTCTCCGCCCAGCCGGCAAAGGATGTCGTGCTCGCGCAGGATGGCACGCAGATCGGCGGTCAGCTCGATCAGCAGCCGATCGCCGGCCGCGTGCCCGGCGGTATCGTTGATGACCTTGAACTGGTCCAGGTCCATGTACAGCAACGCGTAGCTTTCATCGTCGACGGCCTCGCGGGATAGCCGATCCAGCTGCTGCTCGAAATGGTGCCGGTTGGTGCAGCCGGTCAGCGCATCGTGGTTGGCCTGGTGTTCCAGCTCGCGGGTGAACCGTCGTTCGGCGCTGGTGTCGCGCAGCACCAGGATCACCTCGTCGTCCTCCTCCTCGGGCCCGTTGGTGCGCGACAGGCTGGCCTGCAGGCCGGTCTCCTGCGCGCCGTTGCCCGGCAGCGTCAGCTCGAACCGGCGATGGTCTCGCTCGGGCAGTCGGGCGATCTCCGCCACCAGATCGAACCCGCCCCCCTGCTCAGGTTCCGAATCGGCATGGGCGAGCCGGATCAACTGGTCCAGACGGCGCCCCGCAAGCTCTGCGGAAGGCTGGCCGAGCAGCGTGGCACCCGCCGGGTTGACCCGACGGATGCACGCCCGGGTGTCCACGGTGATCACCGCGTCGCTGATCGCGTCCAGCGTCTTCTGCGCCTTGCGACGCTCCGCATCCAGGATCAGTCCGGCGTGTTCCTGCTCGTCCAGCCGACGCCAGCGCAGGCGGGCGGCGTTGATGGTGAGCATCATCAGGCCGGCGGCCAGGCCGATGAGCAGGGTACTGATCGCGAGCACGTGACGCCCCAGCCCGTAGCGGGCGCTCATGCTCACCAGCAGGCTGGAGCTGCCGAACGACCAGGACTGTTCCAGGGAATGAGGCGGATACAACTCCGGCAGCAGCAGTCGGGCACGGGTCACCGCCGGCAGTTGCCAATGACTGCTGGTACCGCCGCCGGATACGGCCTCGATCGACAGATCGAGTCGGCGCGAAGCGCTGTCCGCGGCGGTCAGCATCGCGGCCGGATCGATGATCAGCCAGTAGCCCCCGTCGGCCTGAAGCAGGCGATCGGACTCGGTGCGCGGCGCGGTCATGCCGCGGTAGACCGGACTGAACAGCATGAACTGACCGCCCGCCGGCCAGCCCAGCGGCAACGCGATCAGGTGATCGCGCCCGGCGGCCGCAGCGTCCCGAAGCGCTCCGGACACCCCCTTGATGGCGGCCAGGTCCGCACCGAACAGCTGCAGGTTCTGCGGTGACATCGGTTCGAGTCCGGCGATCGGATAGGCGAGTTCGCGCACCGGCGCGATGCTGGCCCGACCCGACAGGCTCAGGTCGCGGATGTGAAAGTCGTACAGCCCGCGCGAGGCCATCTCCTGCGCGAAGTCGTTGCGCTGCGCAGGCAGCAGCTGGCGGTAGCGTCCCATGGCCGTTATCCAGGGCATCTGCTCGCGCAGCGTGGTGGCCAGCGCGGGCAACGCCTCGTCGTGCTGCTCCAGCAGATGGTGCATGCTGGTCATCGCGCTCATCACCGTCTGTATGCGGCTGACGTCGGCCGAGATGCCGCGCAACGTGCCCAGCGCCTCCTCGTCCAGCGTGCCCAGCTTCTCGAAGCGGTTGATCGAATAAGCGACGAAGGCCACCAGGGGCACGAACCCCGCGACAAATCCGATGATCAACCACCGGTGCGTGCGTCGTCCCGCCCGCTGTCGTTCCCGCCCCGCATCGCTGGCACCGCCGGTACTCATCAACGGGACGCCACCTGTCTGGCTCGCCGGACCAGGCGCTTGGGCAGCTCGAAGCCGCCCAGCTCGACCAGCTCGGTGTTCACCCAGCTCTCCCAGTGCCGGTTGGTGGCCAGCGGGATGGTGGCGGGCGAGCGTCCGTCCAGGATGGCGATGGCGCTGGCACCCGCCCATTCGCCCTGCTCCTCGGGCAGCTTGGTCAAACCCAGCATGGCGTAGGGCATCATCCAGTCGCGCGTGGTGAGACTGAGCACGGCGGAGTTGCGGCGCGTGATCAGCCGGGCCTTGTCCGCATCCCAGTCCCGGATGCCGGCACTGCCGCCCAGGATCAGGAAGTCCAGACCCTGCGCGGTGACGAAACTGGCCTCGAACTGCACCATGTTGTCCACCAGCATGGCGTAGACCGACAGGTCCAGCGCCTGCGCCTCCTTCTTCACCCGGGCGAAGTTCTTCCATTCGCTGGGCGTGTTCGCCGCCAGGTAGGCGACACGCCGGGGGTGCGGCACGATGCGCATCGCCTGATCGAACATCGCTCGGATCGGCGATACCTCGACGATGCCCGTGACGTTGGGCCAGGGAAAGCCGTATTCCTCGACCGTCCAGTTGAGCCCGGCGAACACCACCGGTACCCGGCTGTCCTTCAGATACGGAACCACCAGATGCTTGGCGGCATTGTCGTCGGAGACGATGATCACCGCCGGCTGCGTGGCGCGGATCACCTGCATGGCGTTCTCGGCCGCTGCCTGCAGGTCCGGCAGATCGCTCCTTCGCTTGCTGTCCATGTAGCTGGCGACGATGTGACAGCGTTCGCCCAGCGTGGCGCGCAGCGCTTGCTCGATCCGGTCCGACCAGGTGTAGCCGGGGTGGTACGACGAGACGTAGACGCAGCTCGGCAGAGCGGCCCGAGCGGCGTGAGCGGTTCCCGTTCCGGCTCCCGGGCCGATGGCCGTGAAGGACGCCAGGACGATGACCAGCGCGCTCAGCGGCAAGCGCACGCCCGATCTCGGTTCACGCCGCCGTTCGGGCGTTCGGTTCTCCACCATGGGCACTCTGTCGTCGGAGACATGTCGGGCGCGCCGCCCGCTCAAGCCCGTATAGCGGCCCGGGTCGGGCGGTCGTGAGGAAAAAAATAGTCCGTTCTGTCTACCCGTCGATCCTGGAGGCCGGCGCCAGGCGCCGCATCGGCCGGGGTCCGGTGCCGGCGACCGGTTTGCTACCCTGCCGGCTCCTTACAAGGTCAGGGACATCCGCCCCGTCATGACAACACCGATTCGAAGCGCAATGCGCTCCATCCTCCTGGTCGCGTTCGCCTCGGGCGCGCCCCTGGCGCTCGCCGCCGGTACCGAGGTGCGGATCGGCATGCAGCTCGAGCCGCCCAACCTGGATCCTACCGGCGGGGCCGCGGCGGCCATCGACGAGGTGGTCTACGCCAACGTTTTCGAGGGACTGACCCGCTTCGGCCCCGACGGCTCGGTGCTGCCGGGTCTGGCCAGCGAATGGTCGGCCGAGCAGGGCGGGCGGTACTACGTGTTCGCGCTGCGCGATGGCGTCACCTTCCACGACGGTGCCGAGTTCAGCGCCGAGGACGTGGTGTTCTCGCTCGACAGGGCGCGGGCCGATGACTCGACCAACGCCCAGAAGGCGCTGTTCGCCAACATCGAACGCATCGACATCATCGACCGCACCACGGTGGAAATTCACCTTGCCGAACCGTCCGGGGACCTGCCGTTCAACCTGGCCTGGGGCGACGCGATCATGCTGGACGAGGCGTCGGCCGCCGATGCCGCCACCAAGCCGATCGGTACCGGCCCGTTCCGGTTCGAGCGCTGGGTGCAGGGCGATCGGGTCGAACTGGTGCGCTTCGATGACTACTGGGGCGAGCCTGCGGCGCTTGCGAAGGTCACCTTCAAGTTCATCAGCGAACCCACGGCTGCGTTCTCGGCGATGATGGCCGGCGACCTGGACGCCTTCCCGGTGTTTCCGGCGCCGGAGAACCTGGCGCAGTTCGAGGCCGATCCGCGCTTCACGGTCTCGGTGGGCTCCACCGAGGGCGAGACGATCCTCGCCATGAACAACGCGAAGCCGCCGCTGGACGACGTGCGCGTGCGCCGTGCCATCGCCAAGGCGATCGACCGGCAGGACATCATCGACGGGGCGATGTTCGGCTACGGTACGCCGATCGGCACGCATTTCGCGCCGCACAACCCGGCCTACGTCGATCTGGTCGAGCAATCCGCCCACGATCCCGAAGGGGCGAAGGCGCTGCTGGAGGAGGCGGGCGTGACCGACCTGACCCTGTCGCTCAAGCTGCCGCCGCCGGCCTACGCGCGCCGCGGAGGCGAGATCATCGCCGCCCAGCTGCGCCAGGTCGGCATCCGGACCGAGATCGAGAACCTGGAATGGGCGCAGTGGCTGGAGCAGGTGTTCAAGGGGCGGGACTTCGATCTGACCATCGTGTCGCACACCGAGCCGATGGACCTGAACATCTACGCCCGGCCCGACTACTACTTCCAGTACGACGATGCCGACTTCCAGGCGCTGATGGCAAGCTTCGCGACCGAGACCGACGCCGACGAGCGACAGCGGATCCTGGCCGAGGCGCAGCACAAGCTTGCCGACGATCAGGTCAACGCCTACCTGTTCCAGCTGGCCAAGACCGGCGTCACGGTGACCGGCCTGCAGGGCCTGTGGGAGAATGCGCCGACCCAGGCCAACGACATGACCGGCGTCGGCTGGAGCGAGTGAACCCGGCCGGCCCGGTTCACCGGCCACGCCCGGGTAGCCGCGAGCCGGTGTCGCGCTGATGCTGGTCTGGCTGGCCGGTCGTCTGGTCTCGCTGGTGGCCACCCTGCTGGCCGCCAGCGCGGTGGTGTTCTTGGTCATCGAGGTGGTGCCGGGGGATCCGGCCGCCTACATGCTCGGCATGAACGCCTCCGAACAGACCGTGGCCGCGCTGCGCACCGAGCTGGGTCTTGATCGATCGGGCATCGCGCGCTACCTGGACTGGATCGGAGGCTGGCTGCAGGGCGATTTCGGTACCTCGTACACCTATCGCACCCCGATCGTCGACATGGTGGCCGAGCGCATCACCGTCTCGTTGCCGCTGGCCCTGCTGGCGCTGTCGCTGGCCGTCGCGCTGGCCTTCCCGGCGGCGCTGTTCGCCGCGTCGCGGCGCGGTGGCGGGGCCGATGCCGGTGTCATGGGCCTGACCCAGCTGGGCATCGCGGTGCCGAACTTCTGGTTCGCCATGCTGCTGGTGCTGCTGTTCTCGATCAAGCTGCGCTGGCTGCCCTCGGGCGGGTTTCCCGGCTGGGAGGCCGGCATCGGTGCGGCCCTGACCGCCCTGCTGCTGCCCGCGATCGCACTGGCCCTGCCGCAGGCGTCGATCCTGACGCGCGTCATGCGCTCCTCGCTGATCGATGCGCTGGGCGAGGATTACCTGCGCACCGCGCGCGCCAAGGGGTTGTCGTCCGGCGCGGCACTGTGGGGGCACGCGCTCCGGAACGCGATGATTCCGGTGCTCACCATCATCGGCCTGCAGTTCAGCTTCCTGCTCGCCGGCGCCATCATCATCGAGAACGTGTTCTACCTGCCGGGTCTGGGGCGGCTGGTGTTCCAGGCGATCTCCAGCCGGGATCTGGTGGTGGTGGAAAGCGTGGTCATGCTGCTGGTGGCCGCGGTGGTGCTGGTCACCTTCCTGGTCGATGTGGCCTACGCCTGGGTCGATCCCCGCCTGCGCACCCGATGAGCCTGCGTTCGCTGCTGCCGGGGCTGGTACTGGTCTGCCTGGTGCTGGGGGCGGCGCTGCTGTCGTTCGCGTGGACCCCGTACGACGTCACGAAGCTGGTCATCGCCGATCGGCTGCAGACACCGTCGATGACCCACTGGCTGGGCACCGATCACTTCGGGCGCGACATCCTGTCGATGCTGATGGTCGGGGCGCGCACCTCGCTGGCGGTGGCGCTGGTCGCGGTCGGCATCGGAGTCGGCCTTGGCGTACCGCTGGGCCTGACGGCGGCGGCGCGGCACGGCGGCGCGCTGGACGAGCTGATCATGCGCACCAACGACCTGGTGTTCGCCTTCCCGGCGCTGGTCATCGCCATCCTGATCACCGCCGTGTTCGGCCCGAGCGCGCTGAACGCAATCATCGCCATCGGCATCTTCAACGTGCCGGTGTTCGCGCGGCTGACGCGCGGTGCGGCGCTGTCGTTGTGGACGCGCGAATTCATCCTGGCCGCCCGCGTGGCCGGCAAGGGGGCGGTGCGCATCTCGCTCGAGCACGTGCTGCCGAACTTGTCCAACCTGCTCATCGTGCAGGCCACCATCCAGTTCTCGCTCGGCATCCTGGCCGAGGCCGGGCTGTCCTACGTCGGGCTCGGTGCGCAGCCGCCGATTCCCAGCTGGGGACGCATGCTGGCCGAGAGCCAGACGCTGGTGACGCTGGCCCCGCACGTGGCGTTGTTCCCGGGTCTTGCCATCGTGGCCAGCGTGCTGGGCCTGAACCTGCTGGGCGATGCACTGCGCGACTGGCTGGACCCGAGACTTCGCCATGCTCGCTGAGCCGCTGCTGTCGGTCGAGTCGCTGTCGGTGGACATCGGCGGTACGCCGATCCTGCGCGACATCGGCTTCGTCATCGAGAGCGGGCGCACGCTCGGCCTGATCGGTGAAAGCGGTTCGGGCAAGTCGATGACGGCGCTGGCGCTGATGGCGCTGCTGCCGCGCGGTGCGACACGTCAGGGTCGGCTGGTCCTGGACGGGCACGATCTGGCAGCGCTGGACGAGCCGGCCCTGCAGCGGGTGCGCGGAGCCGACATCGGCATGATCTTCCAGGAACCGATGACCGCACTGAACCCGCTGCACCGCATCGACGATCAGGTGGCCGAGAGCCTGATGCTGCACCGGGGCATGTCGCGTGCGCAGGCGCGAACGGCGGCCCGCGGAGCGCTGGACCGGGTCGGGCTGCCGGGCTCGATCGTGTCGGGCGGGCGCTACCCGCACCAGCTGTCCGGAGGGCAGCGTCAGCGGGTGGTCATCGCCATCGCGATCGCCTGTTCGCCCAGGCTGCTGATCGCCGACGAGCCGACCACCGCGCTGGACGTGACCACCCAGGCCGGCATCCTGGACCTGCTGCGCGAGCTCCAACGCGACGAAGGGCTGGCGCTGCTGTTCATCTCGCACGATCTGGCGGTGGTGGCCGACATGGCCGACGAGCTGCTGGTCATGAAGGAGGGCGAGGTGGTGCAACGCGGCGACTTCGACGCCGTGTTCGGCGCCTCTGCGCACCCGTACGCACGCAGGCTTCACGAGGTCTCGACGCGGGTGCCGGCCCGACGGCAGCGTCGCATCGGCGAGCAGCCGTTGCTGCGGGCCGAGGGACTGACCTGTAGTTATCCGGGCGGGCGGCGGCATCCGTTCGCGCGCCCTGAACGCCTGGTGGCGGTCGAGGCGGTGAGCCTGGACATCCGGCCCGGCGAGAGCGTCGGCCTGGTCGGGGAGAGCGGCTGCGGCAAGTCCACGCTCACGCGCGCCCTGCTCGGTCTGCAGCCGATCGATGCCGGCAGCCTGTACCTGGAGGGCGAATCGATCGCGGCCGGTCATACGCGTGCCACGCGGCGGCGCGTGCAGGTGGTGTTCCAGGACCCCTACGGCTCGTTCGACCCGCGCCATCGGGTGGAACGGCTGGTGGCCGAACCGCTGCACCTGCTGTCCAGGCAACCGTCGCGCGCCGAGGTGCGGCAACGCGTGACGCGCATGCTGGAGCGGGTCGGCATCGGGGCCGAGGCGCTGGATCGCTATCCGCACGAATTCTCCGGCGGACAGCGTCAGCGTATCGCGATCGCCCGCGCGCTGATCGTCGAGCCATCGCTGGTGGTGCTGGACGAGGCGGTGTCGGCGCTGGACGTCTCGGTCCGGGCGCAGGTGCTCGAACTGCTGGCAGAGCTTGCCGACGAACACCGATTGGCCTACCTGTTCATCTCCCACGATCTGTCGGTGGTCAGGCGGGTGACCGATCGGCTGCACGTGATGCAGGCCGGACGCATCGTGGAGAGCGGCGACACCGGCACGGTGTTCAGCGCGCCCCGCCACCCGTACACGCAGCGGCTGCTGGCAGCGGTTCCGCAGTTGCCGGCGCTCGCTTGCTAGGCTGGGCGTTCGCATGCACCCCCGACGGCACTCCATGAACCCGCTCGCACCGCTCGGGATCGACACGCGCCACCTGCTGATCGGCGGGACGTGGCGGGCGCCGCAGGGCGCGCGCACGCTGCCGCTGAGCGATCCGTCCGACGGTTCGGCCCTGTGCGACATCGCGCGCGGCGAGGCGGCCGACGTCGATGCGGCGGTGCAGGCCGCCCGGACCGCCCTGGACGGTGAATGGGGCCGGTGCACGGCGCTGGAACGGGGACGGCTGCTCGCTCGACTCGGACACAAGGTGCTGGAGCACGTGGCGTTGCTCGGTGAGCTGGAGGCGCGCGATGTCGGCAAGCCGCTGACGCAGGCCAGGAACGATGCGATCGCGCTGGCCCGCTATTGCGAGTTCTACGCCGGTGCCGCCGACAAGGTGCACGGCCAGAGCCTGCCGTACCTGGACGGCTACACGGTGTACACGCTGCGCGAGCCGCACGGGGTCACCGCCCACATCGTGCCGTGGAACTACCCGATGCAGATCATCGGCCGCTCGGTGGGGGCGGCGCTGTGCATGGGCAACGCCATCGTGCTCAAGCCTGCCGAGCAGGCCTGCCTGACGGCGCTGGCGTTCGGCGAGCTGGCGCGCCAGGCCGGTTTCCCGCCGGGGGCGATCAACATCGTGCCGGGCCTGGGGAGCGAGGCGGGTGCTGCGCTGGCGGGGCATGCCGGCGTGCAGCACGTCTCGTTCACCGGCTCGGTCGCCACCGGGGCGGCGGTGCAGCGCGCCGCCGCCGATCAGGTGGTGCCGGTCACGCTGGAGCTGGGCGGCAAGTCGGCGCAACTGGTGTTCGACGATGCAAATCTGGATGCCGCGCTGCCGTTCCTGGTCAACGCCGGCATCCAGAACGCCGGTCAGACCTGCTCGGCCGCCTCGCGACTGCTGGTGCAGCGCGGTGTGCACGACCAGGTGACCGAGCGGCTGGCCGAGCGCTACCGCGCGCTGCGCGTCGGTCCGGCGCTGTCCGATCCGGACATCGGGCCGCTGATCTCGGCTCGCCAGAAAGCGGTCGTGGAGGAATTTCTCGCCCAGGGTGCCGACTTGCCGGTGCTCGCCACCGGACGCATCGACGACGCTGCGCCGGCGGGCGGATGCTACGTCGTACCGACCCTGTTCGGCGACGTGTCGCCCGGACACGTGCTGGCGCAGCGAGAGATCTTCGGCCCGGTGCAGGTGGTGATCCCGTTCGACGACGAGGCGCAGGCCATCGCCATCGCCAACGGTACCGACTACGGTCTGGTGGCCGCGGTGTGGACCCGCGACGGCGCTCGCCAGTTCCGCCTGGCGCGACAGCTGGAGGCGGGCCAGGTGTTCATCAACGATTACGGGGCCGGCGGCGGGGTCGAGCTGCCGTTCGGCGGGGTGGGCAAGTCCGGGCACGGCCGCGAGAAGGGCTTCGAGGCGCTGTACGGGTTCAGCCGTCTGAAGACGGTGGCGGCGCGACATGGTTGAGAGACTCGAGCGAGCGAACGCGCGGCGAACGGAGGGGGCGATCTCGTGAGACTGGACGGCAAGGGGGCCATCGTCACCGGTGCGGCCTCGGGTTTCGGAGCGGGCATCGCCATGAAGTTCGTGGCCGAGGGGGCGAACGTGATCATCGCCGACATCGATGGCGAGGCGGCAGATCGGGTGGCCGCCGAGCTGGTGGCCTCGTCCGGACGAGCGGTGCACGCCTGCCGGGTCGATGTCGCGGACGGGGCGAGCATGGCGGCGCTGGCAGCCTTTGCTCGCGGGCGTATCGGGGACGTCGATATCCTGGTGAACAACGCAGGCGTGACACACCTGCCCGAGGCGATGGAGTCGGTCAGCGAGGAAGACTTCGACCGGGTGCTGGCGGTGAACGCGAAATCGGTCTACCTGGCGGCACGGCATTTCGTGCCGGACATGAAGGCGCGTGGCAGCGGTGCGATCCTGAACGTGGCCTCGACCGGCGGCATCAGCCCGCGCCCGCGCCTGTGCTGGTACAACGCCTCGAAGGGCTGGATGATCACCGCCACCCGATCCATGGCCGTCGAGCTGGCCCCGTTCGGCGTGCGGGTCAACGCCATCAACCCGGTGGCGGGCGACACGCCGCTGCTGAAATCGTTCATGGGCGAGGACACGCCCGAGGTGCGCGCCCGGTTCATCGCAACGATTCCGCTGGGGCGCTTCAGCACGCCCGAGGACATGGGCAACGCCGCCTGCTTCCTGTGCTCGGACGAGGCAACGATGATCACCGGGGTGGCGCTGGACGTCGACGGCGGGCGCTGCATCTGATGCGCCCGTCGCCCGGCGATTCAGCCGATGACGCCTCCGGCGATCCGCCCGGAGGCTTGCCTGGAGATCTGTCCATGAACGGACGCCTGCGACCCGGGCCACGCAACCTGATCACCGACGTGACCGGCCTGAAGGTGGGCAACGCCCACGACGACAGGCTCAAGTCCGGCACCACGGTGCTGTGCGCCGACGTCCCGTTCGTGGCCGGGGTGGACGTGATGGGAGGTGCACCCGGTACGCGCGAGACCGACTGCCTGGCGCCCGACCGGATGGTCGACCGGGTCGATGCGCTGGTGCTGTCCGGCGGCTCGGCGTTCGGCCTGTCGGCGGCCAGCGGTGTGTGCGATGCGTTGCGCGCCGCCGGACGCGGGTATCCGGTCGGGCCGGTACGGGTGCCTATCGTGCCGTCGGCGATCCTGTTCGACCTGCTGGCGGGCGGTGTGCACGATTGGCGCGAGAACCCCTGGTACGGACTCGGGCAACGCGCCCTGGCGGCGGCGGCCGAACGGTTCGAGCTCGGATCGGTCGGTGCCGGGGCCGGTGCCACCACGGCGCATCTGAAGGGCGGGCTCGGATCGGCCTCCCTGGTGCTGCCCGGCGGGTACACGGTCGGTGCGCTGGTGGCGGCCAATCCGAACGGTGACGCCGTGGTTCCGGGCAGCGGCCGCTTTCACGCCGGTGCCTGCGAGTTCGGCGACGAGTTCGGACAGCGTGGCGTGCCGCCACCAGGCGATCCGGGCAGCCTGCCGCGCAATCACAAGCTGGCCGCCTACCGGGCCTTGTCGGGCGAGAGCGGCGATCCCGACGCGGGCCTGGCCGGCGGCAACACCACGCTGGCGATCGTGGCGACCGACCTGCCGCTGGCCAAGGCGGAGTGCAGGCGATTGGCGGTGGCCGCCCAGGACGGCATGGCGCGCGCGCTGCAGCCGGCTCACACGCCGATCGACGGCGACATCGTGTTCGCGCTGTCCAGCGGTGTCGATCAGGCGCCGGTGCCGGACATCGCCACGAAGCTGCTGCTGGGTCATGCGGCGGCGATCTGCGTGGCGCGAGCGATCGCCCGCGCGGTGTTCGAGGCCTCGCCCAGGCCGCGCGATACGCTGCCCACCTGGCGATCACGCTACGCACGTTCGGTGTCCGAGCCGCCCTCTCGGTAGCGCGGCGCGTCCAGGAAGCTCGTGACCCGCTGCACGAACGCCTCGGGTCGCTCCCAGTGCAGCGCGTGCGCCGCACCGGGCAGGGTGGCGATGCGCACCCGCTCGTCGCCGTGGTGCCGGGCCTGCAGCATGGCCGGCGTGGTCAGCAGGTCGAGCTCCCCGGTCAGCGCGAGCACCGGGCAGCGCACCCGATCCAGTCGTGCCGGCGTGTCGATGAAGCTTGCCAGCGCGGCGCTCTGCACGTCCAGCGCCTGCGGCGATTGCCGGTGGGGATAGGCCATCGCGCCGATCGCCGCCGCCTCCACTCGGGCCGGTTCGGCGAAGAAGGCCGGAGAGAACAAGGCGTGGAACAGCAACCGGTACCACACGGCAGGCTCGCTGGTGTGACGAAGCCTGGCAAGCGTTGCGAAGAAGTCGACGCGCACCGGCGGTACCTCCGGCAGGCCGCCGGCGGCGACCAGCGCCGTGACCCGATCGGGCAGCGCCGCGGCGAGTGCCCAGCCGAGCATCGCGCCCATCGAATGACCGAGCACATCGATCCGTTCGATGTCCAGGTGGTCCAGCAGCCGCTCGACATCGTCCAGCATCAGCGCGCGCGAGGTGGGCACCGGAGAAGGCGTGGTCCGCCCGGTGCAGCGGTTGTCCGGTGCGATCAGGTCGAAGTGCGCCGCCAGATCGGCCCACACCGGTTGCCAGCTGGCCGCATCGCTGGTCATGCCGGCCAGCAACAGCAGCGGCGTGCCGTGCCCTTCGCGGCGGTAGTGCAGCCGGATATCGGGCAGGTGCGCGATCAGGACCCGCGGCCCGGACGTTGCTCGCGCTGGATGCGGATCGGGTAGAACCGGATGCCGGCCTGATCGAGCGAGGGGGCCCCCGGAAAGCCGCGGCTGGCGGCCAGCGAATACCAGCGGACCGCGTCGGCGAGCGCATCGTTGGCCGCGGCCGGTGCGAAGCCGAGCAGCGTCGCCTCCTTGGCAAAGTCCGCGCCCAGTGCGACCTGCGCCGCCCGCTCGCCGGATTCGGCACGCGTCTCCAGCTCGTCGCGCTCCAGCGTCTCGAGCACCTCCTGTTCGACCTGCACGGCTTCCTGCAGCCGCTCGATCTGCACCGGAGCGGCGGCCGGAGAAAGCTCGATGACCTGATCGAGCACGCCGGGCGCCTCCGCCGCGATGGCCTGACCCAGCAGCAGCGTGGCCGCGCCCGTCACGGCCAGGAGGCGTGGCGAGCGAAGGGGGGAGCGAAGGGGCGAGCCACGGAGACGGGAATGGCGGACAGATTTACACATGCCCCGATTCTAGCGGTTCTGGCAGGCGGCGAAGCTCGGCCGGCATGACGCCTGGGACACGATCGAGTACGAAACTTGCTCGATGCGGCGCACGGGGCCCGCGTGTTGCGGGGCCTTCAGCTCTCGGAACCTGAACCGATGCTCGACAAGCTATTGACCCTCGGTGGCAACGCACTGCTTGGCTGCGCTCTGGTGCTGCTTGCCGCCCAGCACCCCGCCTTCGCCCAGGACGAGGCCGGCGTGGCGGATGCCGGCGCGAGCTCGGGAAGCGTCTCGGTGCCGCTGCGCGGACTGGCGGTGATGAGTCGGGTGGCCGGGCTCTCGCTGTCGCCGGACGGCCTGGACACCGGGCTTGTCGAGATAGGCGGCAGCGTGTCGACCACGCTGACGCTGTCCCACGACGGGGCGTCGGACAGCGATCCGATCGCCATCGCCGAGGCGAGCCTGTTCGGCAAGAACGCGGCCGACTACAGCATCGACTTCAACGGCTTCGTGACGCTGTATCCCGGCGACACGCAACCGATGCAGATCGTGTTCACGCCGCAGACCCCGGGACAGAAGTCGGCCGGGCTGCTGCTGCGCATCGACGGTGCCTCGGCACCGGTCGTGGTGCTGTTCGAGGGCTCGTCCCGCTATCCGAAGATCGCCGAGATCGGCAGCGATGCCCTCGAACTGGGGTTCGGGCAGATCCTGGCCGGCAAGCAGAGCGTCAAGACGATCACGCTGAGCAACATCGGCGATCCCGAGGCGCCGCCGCTTTTCATCGGCGAGGCGCAGATCAGCGGTGACTTCGCCACCGATTTCTCGATCGACTTCCAGCCCGTGTCCCTGGGACCCGGTCAGAGCGAGACGCTGAGCGTGACGTTGAACGGGGCCAGCGAAGGCAACAAGAGCGGCACGCTCTCGATCACTCACGACGGGGGCAACGCCGCCCTCGAGATCGAGCTGCAGGGCGAGGTCGTCCAGCCCCAGGCGGTGCCGATCGGATTCTCCAGAGCCGATATCGACCTGCCGGTGTTCAAGCCGACCACGCTGGCGTTCGGGCCGGACGACAAGCTCTACGTCGGGCAGCAGGACGGGGCCATTCACGTCTTCCAGACGGCGCGCGCGGGCAAGAACGGTTATTCGGCAACCAAGCTCGAGACGATCGAGCTGATCAAGAACATGCCCAATCGCGACGATGACGGGGAGCTGAACCCGTCCATCAAGGGCCGCCAGGTCACCGGGATCCACCTGGCGGGCACGGCGGGCACACCGATCATCTGGGTGGCCTCCAGCGATCCGCGCCACGGTGGAGCCGCGCCGGGAACCGATACGGACCTGGACACCAACTCCGGCATCCTGCACAAGCTGACCAGGACCGGCGGCGGCTGGCAGAAGCAGGACGTGGTGCGCGGACTGCCCCGTTCGGAAGAGAACCACGGCCCCAACGGACTGCTGATCCATCAGGGCAAGATCATCATCATGTCCGGCGGTTTCACCAACCAGGGGGTGCCGTCCAACAACTTCGCCGAGATATCCGAATACGCGCTGTCGGCCGCCGCCCTGGAGATCGACGTGAACGCCATCGGCACGGGCACGTACGACATACCGACGCTGGACGACGAGGACCGCCCGGGCGCCGACGACGAGCATGACCCGTTCGGCGGCAACGATGGAAAGAACCAGGCGATGCTGGTGCAGGGCGGCCCGGTGCAGATCTGGTCCACCGGGCTGCGCAACGCCTACGACGTCGTGCTCACCCAGTCTGGCAGGCTCTACACGTTCGACAATGGCCCGAACAGCGGCTGGGGCGGGACGCCCAACGGCAACTGCGGCAACGGGATCGACAATTCGGGCAGCACGCATTTCGACACGTTGCAGCTGCTCGCCAAGGGCAGCTACGCCGGGCACCCGAACCCGGTGCGCGGCAACACCGCGAACACGTTCAACGCCAGCAACCCGCAGTCCCCGGTGGAGCTGCCCGCGAACCCCGAGGAGTGCGTCTATTCCTCGGCCGGCATGACCAAGATCGCCGCGTCCAGCAACGGCATCACCGAGTACACGACCAACAACTTCGGCGGTGGCCTGGCGGGCGATCTGCTGGTGGCCAGTCACGGCGGCAAGGTGCACCGGCTCCAGCTGAACGGTGCCGGCGACAAGGTCAACTCCAAGAGCGTGCTGTTCGATGCCGGCAGCGGTACCCCGCTCGACGTGATCGCGCTGGGCGAGGACGACCCGTATCCGGGCACGGTCTGGGTGCTCGACTACGTGGGCAAGGACATCCACGTCTACGAACCTGCCGACTACTGATCGCGGGCCGTGAGCGGCTCAAAGCTTTGATCGACCCGGCCGATACCCCCGTCACAGGCCGGGTCGTTCCGCTCGACCGTCAGCGGCGCTGGCGCGTAAGCCGGAACAGCCCCCAGATCACGTCGAAACGATCAGCCATGATTCAGCTCCGTCACACCGCCGTCCTGCTCGTCAGCCTGTTCCTGGTCGCTTGCAGCGGCGGTAGCGGCGGTAGCGGTACGGACGGGGGCTCGGGTGGAACGGGCGGCGACACCGGTGGTGGTGGCGGCACGGGCGGTGGGGGCGATCCGGGCGGCGGTGACGTCGTGGTGATCGACCCCCTGCCCAAGGCGCGCGGGTTGCTGCCCTCGATCGCGCAGGCCGATCCCACCTTCGCCGGAACCCATCACAGCGGCTCGGGCGTGTGCGCCGATTGCCACAACGACGAGAGCATGGTCGTGCCCACCGAGTCGGGCACCCCGAAGAACGTCTCGATCGGTACCGCCTGGCGCACCAGCGTGATGGCCAACTCGACGCGCGATCCCTACTGGCACGCGGTGGTGGCCTGGGAGCTGGACGAGTTCCCGATGCTGGAGGACGAGATCAACGACAAGTGCACGGTCTGTCATGCGCCGATGGGGCACGACATGGCGGCCAAGGAGGGCATCGAGCTGCGCCTGTTCGACACCGGCTCGGCCGATCAGGGCACGCTGCAGTCCGGCATCTACTCGGGCGATGCGTCCAGCGAGCTGTTCAACCATTCGATGGACGGGGTGAGCTGCTCGCTGTGCCATCAGATCGATGCGGGCAACCTGGGAGACGACTCCAGCTTCACCGGCGGCTACGAGATCGTGGACGCGCGCAACCTGCCCAACAAGCCGGCCTACGGTCAGTACCCGGACCCCGACGCCGGCTACATGCTGGCGCAGAGCGGTTTCCTGGCCCAGGGGGGGGCGCACCTGAGCACCTCCGAGTCCTGCGCCACCTGCCACAACCTGAACGTGGAGCCGGTCGATGCGAACGGGGAGAAGCTGCCGGGCGTCGATCATTTCGCCGAGCAGGCCAACTACACCGAGTGGCTGTTCAGCGACTATCGCGCCGGCGGCGCGCTCGAGCAGTCCTGCCAGGACTGCCACATGCCGGTGCTCGACACCCCGGTGGTGCTCGCCTCGGGCAGCTCCAACCAGCCGCGCGACGACTTCGCCGAGCACACCTTCCTGGGCGCGAACACCGTCATGCAGACGATGTTCCGCGACTACGCCGAGGAGCTGGGCATGCCGGCCGACATCACCGAGGCCGACTGGAACGAATCGATCGCCCGCAATCGCGCTTTCCTGGAAACCTCGGCCACCGTGTCGCTGGGCAACACGTCGCGACAGCCGCTGCCGGGTGCCGATGCGGGCGAGGAGGCGCGCGAACAGCTGTCCTTCGACGTCACCGTGCTCAACCAGACCGGTCACAAGCTGCCCACCGGCTACCACTCGCGCCGCGTCTGGCTGCGCGTGCTGGTGAGCGGTGACGAGGGCGTGGTCTGGGAGAGCGGGGCGATCGATGACCAGGGGCGCATCGCCGGCTTGAGCGAGGACGTCAATCCGGACAGCCACGAGGTGCACTACGACCTGATCACCGATGCCTCGCAGGTGCAGGTGTACCAGTCGGTGGTCGGCGATGCGAACAACGAGCGCACCGGCTCGCTGCTGGACGGTGATCGCTACCTGAAGGACAACCGCATCGTGCCGACCGGATTCGACAAGGTCGCGGTGGCCAACGATCCGAACGTGCTGGACAGCTTCGGGGTGTTCGGCGCCGCCATGGACGACGACGACTTCGATTCGGGCAGCGACACGGTCACCTACCGGGTGCCGGTACCGGCCGGTGGCGACTACCGGGTGCTGGTGGAACTGCGCTACCAGCCGATGGCCTACGGACACCTGCAGACCGTCTTCGCCAAGAGCGAGCGCATCGACGTGATCGACATGTTCCGCACGATCTACGAGAACACCACGCTGCACGACGAGACCATAGCGACCGCCGTCACCACGATCGGTCGGTAGTCAAGGCGGCTATACTCGCCGACCGCCAACCGAGCTCGCGCCCGATTTCTCGGCGCACCTGCCGTTCCGGAGCCATCGATGCCGTTCACCCCGATCCCGCCGCGCCGTCACGCGCTTGTTCCCGTCGCGCTCGCCGGCGTGCTGCGCCGGGGCTTGCTGGCCGCGACGCTGCTGCTGCCGAGCGCCATGGTCAGCGCCCAGCAGGGCAACGGGCTGGAGTACCGCATCGGCCCGGAGGACGTGCTGCACATCTCGGTGTGGCAGGAGGAGGATCTGGATCGCGAGGTGCTGGTACGGCCCGACGGGGGCATCTCGTTCCCGCTGGCGGGCGATCTGCAGGTGTCCGGGCGCACGCCGCTGGAAGTGCAGGACGAGATCCGCTCGCGGCTGCAGCGTTTCGTTCCGGATGCCGAGGTGACCGTGTCGGTGGACACGGTGTCCGGGTACACCATCTTCGTGCTCGGCGAGGTCAACAAGCCCGGGCAGTTCACGCTGGGCCGCTATGTCGATGTGCTGCAGGCGTTGACGCTGGCCGGCGGCACCAGCCCCTACGCCGACGAGCGCGACGTCACCATCCGACGCCGGCAGGACGGGCGCGAGGTGGTGTACGACTTCGACTACCGTGCGGCCAAGAAGGGTCGGGGCGGAGACCAGAACATCATCCTCAGAAGCGGCGACGTGGTGGTCGTGCCCTGAGCGGCGCCGGAGTCATCGTGATCATGCGAACCCTGCGACCCCGGCCGGGCCGCCTGGCGGCCCTGCGTATCGTCGTGGCGCTGGGCGGTGCGAGCCTGCTGCCGATCGCACCGGCGAATGCCCAGCAGTGGATATTCACGCCCTCGATCGGGCTCGATCAGCGCTTCGACGACAACTACCGCCTCGAGCCGGTCGCCGAGCGGCGCATCAGCGCCACGCGTCTGGTCGGCGACCTCGGGCTGCTGCGCGAGACGCCGGTGTCCAGCATCAGCGGCATCGCGCGCGCCGACCTGCGCCTGGAACTCGGGGACGTGGAGGACAGCTCCCCCGACTCGAACCAGGTGCTGCTGCTCGACCTGGAGCGGCGCCTGCAGCGCATGACGCTGAACCTGGACGTCGGTTTCCAGCAGGACACGCCCAGCCGCGACATCTCCGCCGACCTGACCGACGTGGGCAGCATCGCCGAGGACAGCGGCGTGGTGACCCAGGATTTCGATATCGCCCGGCAACGGCTCGATCTGGCTCCCTCGGTGAGCTACGAGCTATCCAGGCGAAGCACCGTGGAGGCGAGGATCGGCTACGCCAGCGTCGCGCACGACCAGCCGGGGCCTGCCGATGCGATCTACACCCAGTACCTGCGCCTGCTGCAGAACCCCGCCCTGAGCGATGAGCAGCGCGAACGGTTGACCGACGAGAACGGCGATCCGCTGGACCCTGCCGACGTGAGCATCGACACGGTCGGCGTGTTCCGCCCGACCGGCGAGCTGGACGACTACGGCCAGACTCGGCTGGATCTCGGTTACCGATTCCGGCTGAACCGGATCTCCGTGCTGTCGGCCTTCGTGGGGGTCAGCGAGTTCGTCTCCGACGTCGATGCCGACAATGCCGCCATCGCCTTCGAGGATCTGGTGCCCGATTCGCAGGAGCGTCAGATCCTGCGCGCGCCCAAGCGCGAAAGCGTGGCGAGAACCGCCTCCTTCCGGCTGGGCTACGATCGGGACCTGACGCGCACGCTCAAAGTCGGCGTGCAGGCCGGCGTCTACACCAACGACACCGACGATACCGATACGCTTCGCCGCAGCGATGGCAGCTTCGCCGAGGCGACCGAGGCCGGGGTGTCGCGGGCGGACCTGGACACCAGCGAGGAGGGCTGGCTGGCCAACGTCACGCTGGTCAAGGATGACGATCGCACCCGCTACACGGCGCGCTTCGCGGTCGACGTGCTGCCCAGCAGCGCCGGTGCGCAGGTGGAGACCCAGGAGCTGACCGGCGAGGTGTTCCGCCGGCTGAGCCCGCTGCTCGACTTCTCCCTGCGAGGGCGGGCCTACGAGCCGGACCGGCTCGGTGCCAAGCAGGAGGACCGGTTCGCCCGACGCTTCATCAGCCTGGAACCGAAGCTGACCTGGCAGATCAGGCGGGCCTGGACCACGGCGGCCGCGTATCGCTATCGTCGGCAGAAGGCACGCGTGGATGCCGAATCGAGCGAAAGCCACGCCATCCTGCTGTCGCTGCGCTACACGCCGCCATCGCGAATTCGTGACCTCGCCGCCGGCGGCTGATGACCTGGCCGCCGGACTGGTCGGGGAGCGTGGCTCAGTCCCCGGCAGGACGTGCCGCGGCCAGTGACGGGGGGCTCGTCAGCCAGTCGATGACCCGGCCTTGGGCCGGATCGAAGAGCGTCACACCGCGACCGTAGCGAGTCTTGAAACGGTGCAGCTGCACCTCGCCGGGCGTCAGACCGTGACGCTGCAGCGTCGACGCGATCAAGGCGCGGACATCGATGTCGAACGCATCGACCGGCAGGGCGGCGAGGGCCAGCGTGTCGCGCGCATCGTTCGCGTTGACGAACCGGTCACTGCGTTCGTGCGGTTCCGGATAGCCGTTGAACAGGTCGGCCAGGTAGCTGCCGAATCCGGCCTGGTCGGGGGGCGGATTGACCAGCACCGGCACCAGACCCGCGTCGATGTCGCGAACGCGCCGCGGCTGTTCTTGCAGCGCGAGCAGCTCGGCATTGGCCGTGGCGTGCGCGGCGGCGGACAGGGTGTTGAACTCGCCCTCGGCGAACACCACCGCCACGGGGCGCTGCTGCCAGGTGGTGAACGAGCCGTAGCCCAGCGCGGCGATCTGCAGCGCGGCGATCAGACTCATGTCGAGGCGCACTCCCGGCTTGCCCGGGCGGTACAGCAGCAGCGTCAGTGCCGGCCCGAGCACCAGGTCCACCATGGCGACCAGCTTCAACCCTTCCCAGCCGCCGCCGAGCACGAACAGCTTGCCGGGAAACCACAGCATGAGCATGGCGAAGACCAGCGTGGAGAACACCAGCAGGCTCAGGGTCAGGTGCAGGCAGAAGGCCTGCGCGCGGGTCAGCGGCCACCATCGGCGGATCGGGCGCTTCAGAAGCGTCCCGGCAGGTGATCGGGTACCCGGCGTCTCCTCCGGCACATCGCTCGGCGCATCGCTCGGCATCGTGGTTCTCGGGTGGCGGTCGACCAGCCACCACCGGCATCAAGAGCCGTGCCACGCGCCGGCACGACTCGGCGCGCTGGGTCCGAAGGGCGCTCAGCCGAGCAGGAACTCCAGCAGCGCCTTCTGCGCGTGCAGGCGGTTGCCGGCCTCGGCCCACACCACGCTCATCGGCCCGTCGATGACGTCCGCATCCACTTCCTCGCCCCGGTGCGCGGGCAGGCAGTGCATGAACAGAGCATCGTCCGCCGCCTCCTGCATCAGGCGCATGTCGACCTGGTAGCCTGCGAAGGCCCTCTCGCGCATCGTCTGCTCCTGCTCCTGACCCATGCTGGCCCACACGTCGGTGGCCACCAGGTGGGCACCCCGGCAGGCCTCCTGGGGCGTCTCCACGCGCCGGGCATGGCCGCCTGCCGCCTTCAGCAGTCCGGCATCCGGCTCGTAGCCGTCCGGGCAGGCGATCAGCAGCTCGAACCCCAGCAGCTTCGCGGTGTTGATGTACGAGTTGCACATGTTGTTGCCGTCGCCGATCCAGGCCACGCGGCGCCCTTCGATGTCGCCGGCGTGATCGAGGAAGGTCTGCATGTCGGCCAGCAGCTGGCAGGGGTGCAGCAGGTCGGTCAGCGCGTTGATCACCGGTACCCGGCTGGCGGCGGCGAAGCGCTGCAGCGCCTCGTGGCTGAAGGTGCGCACCGAGATGATGTCGACCATCTCGGACAGCACCCGCGCGGTGTCCTCCAGCGGCTCGCCCCGGCCGATCTGGGTGCCCTCGGGCGAGAGATAGATCGCGTGCCCGCCCAGCTGTGTCATCGCCGTCTCGAACGAGACCCGGGTGCGGGTGGAGGACTTCTCGAAGATCATGCCCAGCGTGCGCCGCGGCAGCAGCGCATCCCCGGTGCCGGCCTCGTGCTCGCGGCGGAACTCGCTGCCGCGCCGGATCACTTGCAGGAATTCCTCGCGCGACAGGTCGGACTCGTCGATGAAGTGGCGCGGCGTCGTGCCCCGATCGGCCGTGCCAGCCGTGCCGGACAGGTCAACCATGGGCGGCCACGCTCTCGGGTGCATCGCTGTCGGCGATGAAGGCGGTGATCAGGTCGCCGAGCCGATCGACGATGGCGTCGGCCTCGGCGTCGGTGAGGATGTAGGGCGGCAGCAGCCTGACCACCGAGCCGGCGGTGACGTTGATCAGCAGGCCGGCCTCCAGCGCGCGGCGCACCAGCTCCGCGCACGGCCGGTCCAGCTCGATGCCGAGCATCAGGCCGCGGCCGCGCACCTCCACCACGCCGGCGCGGTTGTGCAGGGCGTGCTCGAGGCGTTCGCGCATGCGCGTGCCGAGCTCGCCGGCGCGTGCCACCAGGCCGTGCCGCTCGATCTGCTCGATCACCGTCGAGCCGACCCGGCAGGCGAGCGGGTTGCCGCCGAAGGTGGTGCCGTGGCTGCCCGGCTGGATCAGGGCGGCAGCCGCGCCCCGCGCCAGGCAGGCGCCGATCGGCATGCCGTTGCCGAGCGCCTTGGCCACGCTGATGACGTCCGGGGCGATGCCGGCGTGCTGGTGGCCGAACCAGAGCCCGGTGCGGCCCATGCCGGACTGGATCTCGTCGCAGACCAGCAGCCAGCCGTGGGCGTCGCACAGCGCGCGCAGCCGCACCAGGTAGTCGTCGGCCGGGATGTTGATGCCGCCCTCGCCCTGCACCGGCTCCACCAGGATGGCGGCGATGTCGTCGCGCCCGTGCGCACCGCCCGGTGCCAGCGCCTCGATCGCCGCCACGTCGTCGAACGGCACGGTGAGAAATCCCGGCGTCACCTGGCCGAAGCCGTCGCGCAGCTTCTGATTGCCGGTGGCGGCGATGGTGGCCAGCGTGCGGCCGTGGAAGGCGGTGTCGGTGACGATGATCTGCGGCGCGGCGATGCCGCGGCCGGTGCCGTGACGTCGGGCGATCTTGATCGCCGCCTCGTTGGCCTCCGCCCCCGAGTTGCAGAAGAACGCGCGCTCCATGCCGGCGATGCGGCACAGCGCGCTGCCCAGCGCCTCCTGCTCGGCGATGTGGTACAGGTTGGAGGTGTGCAGCAGGCGCGTGGCCTGGTCGGCGATCGCCTCGGCCACCGCCGGGTCGGCGTGCCCGAGCGAGCACACCGCGATGCCCGACAGCACGTCCAGGTACTCGCGCCCCTCGCTGTCCCACAGGCGCGCGCCCTCGCCACGCTCCATCGTGACGGGCAGGCGGCCGTAGGCGGACATCAGTGCGGACATGGCG
>Ga0115029_1000476_pt1 | contig 39930 bp, 27 predicted proteins | sample SidtaG_3_FD_87297 | JGI IMG/M metagenome (GOLD analysis project Ga0115029, IMG submission 87297) | Marine algal microbial communities from Sidmouth, United Kingdom - Sidmouth_Asex1 metaG | ecosystem: Host-associated > Algae > Red algae > Unclassified | place: Sidmouth, United Kingdom | collected... | reverse complement strand
TTATTATCAATAACGGGTTATTGATAATAAAAGTAACGCCGAGCACGTTTAAAGTAGCGTTATTGTGTAATATCGCTTATCCAAAATTCAAGTTATTATACTTATCTTCATTAAAACTCTCTACAATCATTTAAATATCTCTGCTTGTTTCTTCTTAAAAAAAAGTGGTTTAATAAGCAATCAGAGATGTTGAAACATCCATATCGGCTATCATTCAAGATGCTGTTTTCAGTGGAGTTAAAAAGTGTTCGAGCATATTTATTTGTAACCGGTATAAACATTACCTATAGAAAATTATCAGCCTAATACGTAAATCTATAATTAACTAAATACCTAGCCTGGTAAGTTAAGTTCAATTTAAGTTTTTACTGTTCAATTTAATCATTAAATATAAGTGATAACAATGCAACTACTTCATCATAACCAGCAAGGTTCTGGGCCTAATATTATTTTAATACATGGATTGTTTGGAAGTTTAAATAATTTGAATATGGTATCAAATGTTCTTGCTAACGATTATACCGTTACAAGTGTAGATGTAAGAAATCATGGAAATTCATTTCATAAAAACTCAATGACTTATCCTGAAATGGCGCAAGACATTATTAATATTATGGAACATTTACGTATAAACAACGCGCATTTATTAGGGCATTCAATGGGAGGCAAAATTGCAATGCAATGTGCACTTTCATATTCTGAAAAAGTAAATAAATTGATTGTAGCTGATATAGCGCCTGTTCAATACCCTGCTCATCACAGCGATATTATTAAAGGTTTACAGTCAATTGATTTATCAGTAACTGAAAACAGAAAAGCTGCCGATATTCAATTATCACATTATGTGAAAGATATTGGCGTACGCCAGTTTTTATTAAAAAACCTTTCTACCTCTAATAAGAAATTAACCTTTAAATGTAATCTTGATTATATAAACAATGCCTATAAGGATATTATGTTAGGTTTGCATAATACTCATAGTTTTAATGGTGAAACCCTTTTTATTAAAGGCGGGCAGTCAGACTATATTGTTGCTAAGCATCGCCCCAAAATTTTAGCACTTTTCCCTAAGAGTAAAGCTAAAATAATTCAAGATGCTGGGCATTGGTTACACGCAGAAAAAACCTTAACATTTAATAAAATTGTTAAGGATTTTTTAGATTAATTTAAAAAATTGACGATCAATGTTTATATAATCAACGGCTAGCGCTTGTTAATTTCAACTATAAGAGGTTTGAGCGCTAACAACTATAGAGAGTAACGTAATACCAATTGAATTAATGAATTGATCATTTTAATTCGATCTCAATAAATGACCTAATTTGATAAAGATAATCTCTTAAATTTAAAAAAAGCACAATTTATGTGCTTTTTAAATTATGTATAAATTTAACGCGCTTTACGCTTATCAAATATCAATAATACAAACTTCAACTCAATTGCTATTAAGCTACTCAACCAACTTAGCATTAAACCGCTCAAAACCTTTGTTTAAATCTTCAATTAAATCGTCTACATTTTCTAAGCCCACATGAAGCCTAATTAATGGAAATTCATACCGCCATTTTGTTACAGTACGCATGCTTTGTACATTTGATATAGCTAAAATCAAGCTTTCAAATCCTCCCCATGAATAACCCATTTTAAAATATTCCATACCGTCAAGCAAAGCAGTAATCGCTGCTTGAGAACCTTTATTTAACACAAATGAAAATAGTCCATTGGAACCATTAAAATCACGTTCAAAAAATTCATGCCCCGGGCATGTCGGTAAAGCTGGGTGTAATACAGTTTCAACTTCTGGTCTTGTAGCTAACCACTGTGCAATTTTTAAAGCACTAACTTGGTGTTGTTTTAGCCTAACATTTAATGTACGAATACCACGCAGAGCTAAATATAAATCATCAGGGGAGGTACATTGTCCCATAATGTAGCTATTTTCACGCACCAACGGCCAGTAATTCTCAACGGCTGTTGCTGTACCTAACATAACGTCTGAATGTCCTACTATATATTTTGTTGCCGCTTGTACTGAAATATCTACTCCGTGATCAAACGGTTGAAAATTTACCGCTGCGCCCCACGTATTATCAATCATAACGATACAGCCATGTTTATGGGCTACCTTTGAAATACCGGAAACGTCTTGTATTTCCATGGTGATTGAACCGGGCGATTCTAAAAATATTAAGCTGGTATTATCTTGAATGAGTGCATCGATACCAACGCCAATAAGTGGGTCGTAATAAGTTGTAGTAATGCCCAATTTAGCCAGAATTTTTTCGCAATAATCACGTGTCGGCTCGTAAACATTATCAACCATTAAAATGTGATCACCTGTTTTTACAACAGAAATTATCGCATTGGTAATAGCCGCGGTGCCAGAAGGATACAACGCACAACCGGCTCCACCCTCAAGCTCAACCATAGCATCGCTAAAGGCAAACGATGTTGTTGTGCCTCTTCGACCATAAAATAGTACTTGGTTTGTTTTTTGTGTTGCCGCTGCATTCATTTGTTTAACAGATTCAAAAACTACCGTTGATGCACGTTGAACTGATGGATTTACCACACCATTAGTCCACTTTGAAGCGCGCCCTGCTGACACCACTTTTGTTTCAGTTTTCATGAGTACTCTCTCGTTTCTCTCGTTTAGTATATAAAAATAAATAAGTTAACTTTTATGCTGTCATTGTCTGCACTAATGATCTGACAGATCTATCATAGTAACGTAATCCTGACTTTATTGAGGAGCAATAACACAACCATCAAATGATATTTCAATAATCAAAAACGTACTAGGTAATAAGCAGAAAGCCATACGGTGCCAGTATAGTTATCTAGCCATCTATAATCCACAGATAAACTAAATATGTAACTTTACCCAACTAATTCCCTATCACTTACACTTACTACGCATATTAATAAAAACTAATGTTGAAAAATATCACGTGAATTAACGCTAATTTTTAAATAGCCTTGTAAAACGATATTTATATTGTTGAGCGTTCGCTTGATATTGTCTACAATAGCGCACTTTTTTATTTACTTTAGGTTACTAAGATGAACGATACAACATCGCAGCCCACTTTACCCGATCGCCTATCAGTTAATGCCCGAAGCCCACATCACAATGCAGACGTTTTTGAACATAACATTGGTATTAGGTTGAATGGCAAAGAGCACAATAATGTTGAAGAGTATTGCATTAGTGAAGGTTGGATAAAAGTACCATCACCTAAGGCGTTAGATCGTAGAGGGCAACCACTTTTAATCACCCTTAAGGGTAAAGTTGAAGCTTATTACAGCTAATTTAATTGTATGTGAATTTAATTATAGTAGAGGTTAGTAAAATAGTCTCTACTATAAATTTAATCTCAAGTTTAAACGCTATACTTTTTTAAAACTTCATCACGCCAAATTCAAAAAAGTCACCTTAAAATATCGCACCACATTCAATATAAATTAAAATTATGCCTACCACTATACAACTCAAAAAAGAAGAAATTAGGTACAATAAACCCAGCCGCGATGAATACTTAAAAAAAACTAAATTATACCAATTGAAATAATGAATTACTCACTTAGAGCTGCATTAGACAATTTAGAACAAACGAAATAATTTAAGCATAGCAAGCTATGTTTCATTTATTTTGTGAAGTTATCAGTGTTCTAATGAGCTCCCAAGAGCGATTTTTAAAGGCTTATAAGCGTCGTTATTGATAAGGTTCCTACATGGATGTAGGATAATAGAATAACGCAGGAGGAGCAGTTACCAAGAATAACCATTCTCTCAATCAATGCCTTGCATACATGGATATATGTACTTAGATTTTGTTTGGAACGTAAAATCTGTGCTTATAAACCTTTAAATTATCGCTAAGTGATCAATTCATTAATTCAATTGGTATTGCCATTAATAGTTGTTTTAGATAACGTAACAAATAGCTACAACATTCCTGCATTTATTAGGTTGGCAGATGCATTTGCCATTGAAAAATAATTATTTGTGGTGAGCTAACCATTTCAGAAAAAAAATTAAAAAAAGCCTCTCGCAACGAAGCTAAATGGGTTTGTGTAGAATATAGCGATAACATAACAACAAGCCTACAAAACTTATTAAATGAAGGATATTCGGTGTACAGTGTTGAACTATGCCAAAACTCTATTAACTATTGTGAAGTTAGTTATGCTGAACGTTGTGTTTTAGTGTTAGGCAATGAACGTAAAGGCGTAAGTGAAACGGAGCTAAAATTAAGCCACTTACACATTCATATTCCAATGTTTGGTATGGGTAATTCACTTAATGTATCTACCGCAAGAGCAATAGTATTGACTGAATGCGCAAATCAAATAAAAACAAAATCAAAACATACTTTTTATTAATACTTCTCAGCCACTCTATCTAATGAATTGCACTTTTTTGTAAGTTTTAGTGTTTTAAACGATCTTTTTAAAGTATAAAAACGAAACCCTAGTTTACATTTGCATAACATGTATAGAATCATCAAATCTCATTGATTTTTCTACAAGTTTAATAAAAAAACACCAATATCCGGGCATGACTCATTTACATAAAATTTACAAAAAAAACGGTTAATCCATTGATATAATTAGACTTTTTCAAAATTCAACTAACAATTAAGCTTGCAATTTTAAAAAAAGTTAGCGATAATGTTTTTTGACAAAGAAAAGGCAAGACACGCGAAAACGTGTTACGCAAAACCACCGGTCTAAGGATTTACATTGGATAAATCTATGACAGCGGAGTTACCGAACTATTAGGTACATCCCGTGGTTTTTTCTTTTACTAACTCAATTAATTAAGAGGTTATTAAAATGAAAAAATTATTACTAGTTTCTACTATTACTGCTTTAACATTAACGTCTGTTGTAACAACCCCTACAGCTCAAGCTGCTAACATCGCACAAAGCGTATGTGAGTATGTGGCTGCTGATGACAAGAAGCGCATGCGTTCATTTTTAAAGTCGAATAAACTTAAAATCCGTAGTATTTTTGATGGTATTCAATGTAATGGTAAGAATCTGTTGGTGTTTGCAGCAGATAAAGGGTCAGTTAAAACAGGTTCTATGATGATTTCAAAATTACCAAAGAAAGTTGTTTCAGCTAATCTTGCTCTACTACAATCCGGATCTCAACCACTTATAGATGCCGCTAACGATCGCGTTAGTAGCTAACTTTATTTTTAGTAGGCGTTATTGTTTTACAATATGTTTTACTAGGAATAATTCTATGTCATTAAAAAACCAGCTTCGGCTGGTTTTTTATTTTAAAATATAAATCGTCAACATCAAATGAGTAATTTTGCTTTATAAAAAACCTCAGTGCCTGGCAGGCAAACCAAGTTTTTGTCGCATAGTTATTAAAAATTGATAGATAAAACCTTCAAAATGGCTATTTTAATATGCAAACGTTGAGAAGTTATCAAATAATATATACCCGTTACCATTCAAAGTGCTCGATTTCAGTGGGAATTAAAATGACTTTAGGCAAGGAGAATAATTCAAACTGAAGTGGCAAAGTCACTCTATGTTTTGATTATTGACCATGGCGTAAAGCCATTTTAAACCCATCGAAGAATAGCTTGAGCAATATCACTTCGTCGTTGCTGGGATTTACAAGGGAATAACCATTATTTCATCACAGCGCCTTGAATTGAAATCGCTCAAGATCTCTGTACATGCATCTTCAAAGGTAACGGGTATGCAACTCACGGTTCAAAGTTATCTATTATTTAGCTGATAACTCTACTTCTATTTCTTCAATGGTTTTATTCTTAGTCTCAGGAATAACTCTATAAGCAAAGAGTAATCCTACAAAACAGCATATTAAATATAAACCGAAGGTTGAAACAGCTCCCATATTAGCTAGTTGCCATGGGAAGAATAAAGGCACAAGAATACCGCCAAATAAAGTCGCTACAAAACCACATAATGGGATAGCAACCGCACGTACTTTTGTAGTGAATACTTCTGAAAGTAGTATCCAAACAACAGGCCCTAATGAGAAGTTATAAGCACATTGAAAACTAATAATACCAATTAGTACCATCAATCCATTTATTGAGATAGCTGCGGTCATAATATTGCTTTCAAGTTTAATAAAGTTTTCTCTACCAATTTGGTTTTCTACGGCTTGTTTAAACTCAAAATCTGACGCAAACTCAGTATTTAATATGGGTTGGAGTAAAGACACATCAATAGAGTCTTTTAGTGCTAAAACTGACTCAGGCGTTAAAATATAAGTTGCATTAAAAAATCCAAATATTACAAGCCCTAAACTTAAAATAGCCCAAGTCAATCCACCTAGCAAAATAGGTCTACGTCCTAATTTATCAATAAAAACCAATGCCAGTACAGTAAACAATAAACCTATTCCACCTACCATTACCGTTTGTCCAAACGCAGAACTTTCACTAACACCTAATTGTGCAAATATGGTGGGCATATAAGCTAATACTGCATTCATTCCAGTCATAGGTTGAATAACGGTTACCACTACCCCAATAATCAATGCTGTACGCAAACCCGGAGTTAATAGTAATTTTAACTGCTCAATTAAAGATAAATTATTTGCATTGGTATCATTTAAACTATGAACAATTTCGAGCATTTGCTTATCAAGCTCTTTAGGCTCAGTGATTTTAGTTAACGCTTGTTTAGCTTTTTCTACTTTACCATTGAGCGCTAACCAGCGAGGACTTTCGGGTACGATAAAGAGAGCGATAAACCATAAAAGTGCGGGTACAATTTCAGCGCCTAACATCCAACGCCAAGCGTTATCAGCATGTAAACCAATATTTACTGCCCATTCTGCATTTTGTTCAGTTGCATTAATGATGTAATAATTGAAAAGTTGCGCTACAAAAATACCAATAACGATATTTAGCTGATTTAAACCAACCAACTTACCTCGCGATTTAGGTGGTGCAATTTCACCTATGTACATTGACGCTAGTGATAATGAAGCAAAAGCTAATCCGCCTAAAAAACGTGACCAAAATAAAAATTCAGCATTTGGAGCGTATGCAGAGCCAATCGCCGACAATGTGTACAATGCAGCTATTGCTAAAGCCGTATTTTTTCGACCAAATTTATCAGAAAAATAACTAGTACAAATCAATCCTACCAACGCCCCCCACCCTGGTCCTGAAACAATATAACCAATTTCTAAAGCACTTAAACCAAACTCTGTAGTAATAGTTTTTATAGTGCCAGATATAAGTACAATATCTAAACCAAAAACAAAACCACCAAAAGCGATAATTAATGAATACAAAAATGCATTTTTTGTAGGTGTGAGCATATAAACGACCTATTTATTATTTTTTAACTTTCAATATAAAAGAAACCCCTAACGTAAATAAGTTAAGGGTTTAGTGTAAGTTTTAGCTACCTGTGTTTTGAAAGGTACCTGAATCTAATATTTGTTTACGAGTGGTGTATTTACAAATAAAATTCCAATTCCAACTACTATCATATTTATGACAAAGTCCCCATGCCACACCTGGTTTTGGAAGTTCTTCAGTTCCACTTCTGTACAAGCCAATAGCTTCTGGTGCACCTTTAACGTGTGCCTTAATCTCAAAGTTAATTCCATCAGGTGCAAACTGTACGGTATTTTTTTCAGGTCCGTCAGTTGTTAATAATGAAGCTATTCCGCCTTGGTAATTCCATACCACTACTTCATGTCCACTATTAGATATTGGGTTATATTCTGATTTGATATAAGGTCCTTCAATATTGTCAGCGATGGCAACACCGTGCTTAATTTCTCTACCGCCAAAGTTCATGCCTTCTCCCATAGTTTCACCTTTGTAGTAAAGATAAAATTTTTGGTTAAAAAATAGTAAACATGGATCATGAACTTTATGGCTATCAAAACTACCTTTAGATTTAACATTGAAACGACTATCCTCCGTACCTTCCCATTCACCATCCATAGATGGACTAAGGATAGGTTGAGTAGATTTTTTCCAAGGACCAAATGGGTTATCTGCAACAGCCAAAGCCACTTGTTCTATCTGTCTGTTAACATAAGGAAATTGAACTGTTTGGTAAACTAAGTAATATTTACCCTCATGTGCTAAAACTTCTGGTGTAAAAACCGCTCTATCGTCAAATTCACCAGCGGCACCACGTTGAATAGCAACCCCCTCTTCCTTCCATGTTTCAGTATCATGTGAAGTTGCATGCCACACTTCGGTTAAATCCCAAGGAAACACTTTGTCTTCAATATTGGAAGAACCAAAGCCTACAGTCTCCCCTTGACCTTTTGTATACCAACAGTGATATAAGTCACCAACCTTGATTACTGATGTAGGATCACGCCTAATAACGCCCTCTTCAAAGGCAAAGTCACCTTTTAAAAGTTTTACATCAAATTCAGTCATCCAATCAGAGTTTTTCTGATCGTATCCACGTTCAATAGCGCGCTTACTTGCTAAGCTGAGTTTTTGCTCTTGCATACTGTTAACCTTAACTTTATTTTATTAAAACGAAAATCGCGTAACTTAATTTGCACTAATCAGCAATTAGAATTCATAGTTGCTTTATGGTCCGTTAAAATGGTCCGTTTATCTTTTTAAATTATTTTTATAGCAACTTGTTTGATATTTAAACAAGGTGAATATGTGAAGTGTCGTTGGTCACTCAAACATCCAATAACACTGTGTAAATTTCAAACAATCACTATCGTTAGGGGGGTATTTAAAATTTACCCATGGGGAATAATGGACCCTAGCGTATTAAACACTTCGTTTTACAATCACCTAATCAATTGAATTTAAATAAGTTAATCGACTAAAGTGAAATTTTATTAAAATGAAATATTCAAATATAACTAAAAAAATCAAATTGAATTTTACCAATAATAGTGACAATAACCTAAGACATTTCTAGACTAACGATACTACCTCAAAAATTCCAAATTGTTAACAATTTTCATTTTAACTATATATATGTATACTCTAATTAATTAAGAAATATAAACATATAAGGTAAAACAATATGAAAAGTAAATTTATTTACTCTGTGGTTGCTGCATCCTTGTTATCAGTTGTTGGTTGCCAACAAATTGAGCATAAAGCTGATGTTGCCATTAAAAATGCACAAACCACTAATATGCAATTAGAAAGCTTATTAGATTTTAAAAGCAATATAGACGCAAAATTTATAGCAACTTATAATGCGCAGAGCCAAATCGTTAATAATAACGCGCTCAATGTTGTTTTTGATTCAAAAGAAAACAGCTACGCTTCAGTCAGTATTACACCTCCAACACCATGGGATTGGAGTCATTATGACGACTTTAATTTAGCATTTGATATAGCCAACCCCGGCAAACATTCAGTACAGGTATATTTAGACATAACAGATATTGACGGTGCCACATACACACGAACAGTCAGTGTTGCAAGAGGTATAGGCAACACTTATTACGCCAAAATGGCTGGACATGATTTAGGAACGCCTGATGGGGATGAAGACGTTGAATTAAACTTTAATTCTGGACTGAGATCTAACCCAGATACATGGGAATCTGACGAGTTTCAATTTGTATCCATGTGGGGTAAGAAAAACCTTAACCTTAAAGGGATTAAAAGAATTAACTTAAGTGTGCAAAGTGCCTTACACGATAAAGTTATAACAATTAGTGATGTACGCCTTAGAAAAAACCCTGAATTTAATCAACAGTATTTAACTAAAATAGTTGATGAATTTGGTCAAAATGCAAAGCAAGACTTTCCATTTAAAATAACCTCGCAAGCTGACTTAGTTAGGCAACGAGATGAAGAAGCTAAGCTTTTAGACGGTAAACTTACTGACGGCTATTCTAAATTTGGCGGATGGTTAAATGGACCAAAGCTTAAAGCTACTGGTTATTTTAGAACTGAAAAAGTCGATGGAAAGTGGTCATTAGTTGATCCTGAAGGCTATTTATATTTTGCTACAGGTATTGATATTATTCGTTTGTCTAATTCAACCACTATGACAGGTTATGATTTTGACAAAGCGGCGCTCGCTAAAAAAGATCCTAACGATATAACGCCAGAAGATTCTCAAGGATTAAACAGAGTAAAAGATAGTGCTGTATCGACTCGGTTTGTCGCATCAGATACTAGAAAGAATTTGTTTGAATGGTTACCAGAATATAGCGATCCACTTGGTAAACACTATGGTTATAGAAATAGTGCCCATTCAGGCCCACTAAAACAGGGAGAGACCTACAGTTTTTATTCTGCCAACTTAGAGCGTAAATATGGTCAGAATAATGCTGATTATTTAGCTAAATGGCAAGAAATAACTATCGATAGAATGAAAAGCTGGGGATTTACCTCATTAGGTAATTGGACTGACCCAAGTTATTACGATAACAATCAAGTACCTTATTTTGCTAATGGTTGGATTATTGGTGATTTTAAAACAGTATCAAGTGGTAATGATTTTTGGTCACCACTTCCTGACGTCTTCGATCCTGTATTTAAAGAAAGAGCATTAGTAACAGCCAAAACCATATCAGAAGAAGTGAAAGGAAATCCTTGGTGTGTTGGTGTATTCATAGATAATGAAAAAAGTTTTGGTAGAAGTGAATCAAAAGAAACTTTATACGGCATTGTACTAAATACATTAACACGTGACGGAAAGTCAGTACCCACTAAAGCTGAATTTACTCGGTTAATGAAAGACAAATATAAAGATATTCAAAAATTGAATTCTGCTTGGAACAAAAATATTGTCTCTTGGGATGCATTTAATAAAGGCATTGATTCAACATTTAAAACCGATAAACAAGTAGAAGATTACTCAATATTATTAACAGCTTATGCTGATAAATACTTCAGTGTTGTTGATGCAGCCTTAAACAAATACATGCCTAAGCACATGTATTTAGGTGCTAGATTCCCAGACTGGGGTAAACCTATGGAAGTAGTTAAAGCCTCTGCTAAATATGTAGATGTAGTGAGCTATAATATTTACAAAGAAGGTATTCATCCTCAATCTTGGAAGTTTTTAGAAGAAATTGATATGCCCAGTATTATTGGGGAATTTCATGTTGGTGCACGTGATACCGGCTTATTCCATCCCGGACTTATACACGCTTCAGACCAAGAAGACAGAGCCAAAATGTATAAAGACTATATGAATTCTGTTATTAACAATCCTTACTTTATTGGTGCTCATTGGTTTCAATATATTGATTCACCAATAACGGGAAGAGCTTACGATGGTGAAAACTATAATGTTGGTTTTATTTCAGTTACAGATTCACCTTACCCACCGATGATTAAAGCGGCGAAAGAGCTTCATTCAACGATGTATCAACAGCGATTTAGTAAATAGTTAATTTTTTAAATTAAGGGCTTTTTCGTTAAAGCCCTTCATGAAAATTAACATTTATCTTGTGTGCTTTATTTATAGCAGCTAAAGCAATTGTAAAAACGATACATTTTACTTAAGATATCAAATATAAATTATAAAAATCACATATAGAGCAATAATATGGTTATTAAAAGGCCAACCAAAATTTTATCCGTTAAAGACCAAATTGCGGAACAACTTCGTTCAGATATTATTTCTGGAGAGCTTCCACCTAATACTAAATTAAATGAAAAAGTATTAGCAGAACGTTTTGGATTGTCACGCGGACCAATCAGAGACGTAATACTACAACTTTCTAAAGAAGGTTTACTTATATCTAAAAACAACTGTGGAGCTTCGGTTAACAGTTTACTTGATGTTAAATTACAAAAATTAATGATAAATCTCAGGCGGAGTATTGAACTATTCGCTATTGATCAGTTAAAAGACTCTCTCACAGAGGAAGATTTTCAAGAACTCGAAAACATTTTAAACGAGTTGCAAGCGGCTTTTGATAAAGAGGATTATACAAAAGTTACCAAAGTAGATATTTCATTTCATCATTATCTTATTTATAAAGCAGGCGGCGATGAGCTAATTAATATATGGTACCCTTATGTGATGAGGATGCGCTTAAATTACAAACGTTTAACTACAAGTTCTGCTTGTGTACAAGAACATAGGCTTATATTAGATTCACTAAAAAGTGGAGATATAAATAAAGCAGCTAGAGCTGTAAAAGCTAATATAAAATAAACGTTATAAATTTTTATCATGCAGATCAGAACCTATAACAACATGAATAGAGCGTTTATAAATTAGATGATTCTTTAAAAAACTAAAATATTAATTTTATAAAAAAAGCGTTAAACACTAGATATTCAACGCTTTTTTTAATTTTATGCATCAATTTAATGCATCAATAAGTAAATTATATTAAGCAACATAACTTTAAAAGTTACTTTCCAAACTTAATAACTTGGTTAGCCTTAACTTGTTTTAGCTCTTCTGTACTACCATCTCTCCATACGACTCTAACGGAATCAGCCATGTTGCTTGATGCTAAGCCAAAATGAGCAATATTAAGTAAACTTTGTGAATGAGCTGCACTCCCAGAGCCTACATGCTTATATTGATTACCCTTGGTAGTTGAAACAAATATTTCTGCACCTATAGGATCAACGCCGCTAGTAGAATAACCAACATGGGTGAGTAAGTAGTTATTATTTTTGGTTTGTTCTGTGGTGTTTTTATATAAGTACCATTCGCCATTGTCGTCATCACCATTGAGTAAATCTATACTTCCATCTAGATCGTAATCAAATGCGCCGCCCATATCGCCATGTGCATCAACACCTAAAGTATTAGCTCCATGGTTTAATGAAGATTGAAAGCCTTCACCTTGATAATTAAGAAATAATACATCAGCAATTCTTTGCTTTAGTTTACCAAAACGATAAACAAAGAAATCATTGTAAGTGTCATTATTAAAATCACCTGAGCTAACTCCCCAATTATTATCTAAACTTTCTTTGGGTAATGTCGATGATATATCTGTAAATTTACCGCCTTCATTTTTTAATAAAATATCAGGCACACCTAAGTTTTGTGGTATCCAATCTGGTTGAATTGAATTAACACCTATAATTGATGCACGTATATCCCATGCTAAGTTACTTTTTAATAACCACTCCATTCTCCAACGATGATTTCCTTGCTCATCATCTCCTAAATAACCTAAATACCATCCACTTTCAGTAACTTCTTTAGGAAAGCCTTTGGCCATATCTGGAGTGATTTTTGTCGTATTAACAGGTGTGTCTAATTTGGTTTTATCATTACCTAAAAACATGGGGATAACAATTTTTTTAGGTCCACGTGGGAAATGATTAAACGCTAATAAATCCAACCCATTTTTAGAAGTAAAACCAATACCATCATGGCTTTTATTACCCTCATCACGTAAGTCTAAACGCTGTAATTCCTCATCGAATGATATGGCGTTGTTAGCAATTTGATACCATAGCTTTCCACGTGAAATATATAAATCTAAATCACCATCATTATCAATATCCGCTTCTGAAACCGCTGTAACAAAACCTGTATTTGTTAAGTTTTCAGGTAACATTTTTTTAGTGACGTCAATAAAAGTAAAGCTACTGTCGCCTTGGCCCTGCCACATGGTTAAGGGACTATATGAAGAAAATGCCACTAAGTCAGGAATTTTATCTTGATTAAAATCAGTTACAAATACTTTTTCTGCATCAATATGTTCAAAAGCCGCACTGGGTTGGTATTTAAACTTACCATTACCTATATTTTTAAATATTATATTTCTAGGACCTTTTTCACCATACATTTGCTCAGCGTTAATTTGAATCAGATCTAAATCACCATCTTTATCTAAATCAGTCCAACGAGCAGAGCGTCCCCTTGCTCCCATATCAGCAATACCTGCTTCTTTTGTAGCATTAACAAAAACACCATTATCGTTTCTTAATAACACCGGTGGCTTTGGGTTTGTACCGTTTCCTCCGCCTAATGCAATAATAATATCATTATCGCCATCTTGGTCATAATCTGCCGTAGCTATTCCATGGCTATCTGCTCTTCTGGCAATATCTGGTTGTTCTGTATATGTATTATCTTTATTTGATAGATAAAGTTTTACAGGAGTTTTATCATGATTACTTAAAACAAAGTCATAAATACCATCATTATTAATATCAGCAACTGATGGCCCACCATATTTCCACGTTGGTATGGCATTTATACCCACACTTTTAGAAACATCAGTAAAAGTAACTTTGTTATTCAACACCATGTTTGATTGTTTATTTGGCTCAGTGGTACAACCAATTAGTGTAAAAGTAATAGGTAGCCCTATTAATATTAGTTTATTAAACATAAATTTATTATTTCCAGATCAAATTAAAATAGGTGTAAGGTCGAAGATTTTTATCAACTAACTAATTATTTTTCTCAGTTAAACGCTTTCGTTTGAGCCCAATTAATTTTTGAATATTTCCGATTGATGCTATAAGTAAATAACTTGCTTGTAAATACCCTTTTTGATGTAATCGAGTAAGTATATCAGCACTTAATAGCTTCAATTTGTCCTCATTAATTGTATAAATACCTTCAAAATTCTTATCTTCGTTATTAAATGTAACGGTAAGTTGAACAGCCTCAATTAAGTCATACTCTGAAAGGGTTTTAATAAAATCTTCTGTTAAGATCATACCATTAACTAGCAAAGCAAGCTGGTTATTTATTTCTTCCATGTAAGGTGTAATATTACCTTTATCATCAAATAATAATTCCCCTTGGCTTTCTTGCACCCGAGTATTATCCATATTAATGGTAATAACAGTATTTTCAGTTGAAGGCTTAACACCAATTGGTGCATTAATTCTCACCATAAATGGCTGACGCTTAATGTGAAGTGGAACATAATTAGCTTCCCATTTATTTTTATTTAAAAATAAATTTTCACCAACTTCAAAACCTAATAAAGCACTTAATCCAAACTGACCAGTGTCGTTATCTTTAATTAAACAAACAGGGTATTCAAGAATCAATTTATTTAATTCAGCAGCAATTACAGGTACTAAGTGAATACTTTCTCCAAACTCTGCGCCCCTTCCCGTTATTACACGTGTATTTTTATGTGTTTTATTATCTAAAATAGTAAAGTTTGCCATTTGTATACTCTTATTTCTTAATGAGGAAATATTAACTTAAAAAAAAGGAAACCAAAATGAGGTTTCCTTTTTTATATATCCTACTTATTAATTTTTAGAATGTAGCACGAACACCAACGTTGTAACGGGCACCATATTCTTCAAAATCAACAATTTGATTAGTAAATCGACCATGACGACGTGTTGTTTCATTAGTTACGTTAATACCTTCAACAAATACTGATACCATGTCATTAATATCATAACTAGCAGAAATATCAATTTGAGAATACGCTTCGGTGAAAACTGGAGCAATTCCATCTTTTAATTGAAAATCATCACGCCAATTGTAAGCTACACGAAATGCAATAGCGTCTTGTTCATAAAAAGCGACTAAGTTAGCTGAATCACTTAAGCCTGATAAGGCAAAATCATTGTTTAAACTATGTGGGTCAAACTCATTACTACTATTAACGACTGTATAGTTTGCAATACCACCAAAGCCCGAATCTCCAAACATATGTTGAATATTAAATTCCCAGCCATTTACTTCGGTTTCATCATTATTTATAGGAGTAGATACTGTCCAAAGTATGGCAGGATCTGTAGGCTTTGAAACACAGTCAGGGTTAGGTGAAGACACACTTCCTGATGGACAGCCTGCTCTAGGGTTAGCACTTGGGTTGGTTATAGGGCCATTTGGACCATCGATAACTCTTCCATCTTCACGTATTGAGATAAAGTTATCAACTTCTTTACGAAAATGCCCTACAGAAACGTAACTTCCTTCACCGTAATACCACTCTAAAGATAGATCTAAATTTTTAGCTTCATAAGGTAATAAGTTTGGGTTACCTTGAGAAGCTCTAAATGGTCCTGTCGATAAATGATTATCTAAAGAAATACTAGGAAACATAGCGTCAATATTACTTCGAGTAATAGTATTGCTGTATGACATACGAGCAACTAAATCATCTTGAATTTCTAAGCTAACGTTTAAGCTTGGCAAATAATGATTATACTTACCTTCTGATTCAATTGTTTCTTCTGTATCAGATAATATTTTTGACATTTCAAGTGGTGTTAACCAATTTAATCCAACAACAGGTCTAATAACTGAGTATGAAGTAACGTCAGTCGTTTCATGTCTAATACCTAAATTGGCATTAAATGGCATATTATTGAATTTTGATTGAAAATCAAATGAAAGATATAAAGCGGTAGTATCTTCTTCAACCCCATTAACACTTTTTGAAGGATCGTTCAGTAATCCTTGTTGTTCAACTAGGTCTAAAAATTGTTTTGTACTGTATTGAGAGCGCTTTTCAAAACCTATATCACCAGGAGAAAACGTTAAATCAAGTTTACTGATGTCCATAACTCCATCACCTAAAGAAAAGTTAGAGCCAAATATTTTTACAGTATCTACTTCATATATAGTGTTTGAAATGCCAAAATTAATTGCTGTTAAATCACCGTCGCCTGTATTTTCCCATCGACCACCAATTTGAATTTGCTTGATATTATTTTCAATTTCATAGCCGCGTTCTTGATATAAATCCCCTTCGATATTTGCTTGATCAAAGGCATTACCGGTTAAACCAACGGTAGTAAAACCAGAATCATCATATGTAACCTTAGGGATATCTGAAGAAAAATCAACGCCAATGGTTACTGGAGCATCTGCTCCAAAAGGATTTTTTAGGTTTGCAATTCTTTCAGCTGGAAGTGCTCCTGGGTTAGCATGTGATGAGGAGTTGTGAGCATCAAAGGTAAGTGCCAGTGAATCAGTGGCTTGCCATTCAATATTAATACCTAATGAATCATTTTTTGTTTTAAATGCATATTCCCAAGCCCAAAAATTTAATTCATCATTCGATCTTCCTGGATTAATAATTGTTCCATTTGCATCAGCATTACCGGTTTCAACATCATCAAACCAAAAGCTTGTTCGATTCATGGTGCTTTTATCATCTAAACGCGACATAACGTAATCAGCTTTGAAAATAAGATCATCATTAGCAGCATATTGTAGAACTAATAGAGCATTTTTACGCTCTCGTTCAGTATCCTGAGAATCTAAATCAACGGTTGGTACACGCCATGTATTTAAATCTGGATTTTTAGTCCTATCAATTTCAGCTGTACCAGGATTCGCTTGACCGGGATAACCTGTTCCCCAATTACCCGACGTTCCTATACGGTCAAGATGGCTGTCTCGCTGCGAATGAGATACAGATAAAAGCATACCAAAAGTATCATCCGCAAATGTGTTACTTACCATAGCTGAGATTTCAGGGGTAACTGAACTCCCAGTATCTACACTGGTATCAATAACCCCCTTTACACTAGCTAAAGCTTTAAACCCATCGTAATCGAAAGGCTTTGCAGTTTTAATATTAATTGTTGCGCCAATACCACCAGAATTTAAATCTGCACGCCCTGTTTTATGTACCTCTACTGCTGAAACAGTTTCTGCACCAATCTCTTTAAAGTTAAAGCTACGCGAAATACCTTCTGACTCAAGCGCAGAAGAATTTGGCATTTGACGGCCGTTTAATGTAACTAAGTTAAAACTGGGGCCAAAACCACGTACAGTAACTTGATTACCCTCATTATTTGAACGATCAATTGATACACCGGTTATACGCTGTAATGATTCAGCTAAGTTAGTGTCTGGAAATTTACCAATATCTTCTGCTGATATCCCATCTACTACTCCAGAGGCATCTCTTTTAAGGGCAGTTGATTTGCTTAGTGAACTAAATATTCCGGTAACTTGAATAACTTCTACTTCATTAGTGTCACTCACCTCTTCAGCAGTAGCTTGACTACCACTAGCAATTAACATAGCAGCAAAAATTGTATTTAATTTAAATGTACTTTGTTTCATTTTAATTTCCCTAACCTGTTGTTTTAGTTTTATTAGCAATTAATATTTCGCATACACGCTACAAATAGCACACGTAATGTATATGCATAGGATTAATATTTTATTGTTAACAATCTAGCATTGAGGGTCTGAGGGGTCAACCAGTTAAAAATTATATATATTACGAATAGTAAGTTTTTTATACTTTATATTTAAAATTAGCTTAATCACCTGAATTTAATAGTATTTTCGTATTTATGAGGATTGAATGTTAATACCTTGCATACATGGATGTACGTACTTAGATTTTGTTTGGAACGTAAAATCTGTGCTTATAAGCCTTTAAATTACCGCTAAGTGATCAATTCATTAATTCAATTGGTATAACCCAATAATGGCTAGATGATTTAATTCTTAATGCTTTAAATAAAATTACTGCCTATTATCAACAGCTAAAGTGTTATCTCTGAAAAAGTTGTAGGAAAGCTTAAAATGAATAAAGTTAAAAAAATTACATAAAAAAACCCTCAATAGTCTTATTGAGGGTTTTGATTATGGTAAAGCGATCAAATTAAAAAATCACTTTAAATAGTACTTATATAGTACTACTTCTCTACCATATAAACAGTTTTCTTCTCTAAGTATTGCTCAAGACCAAACTTACCGTCTTCGCCACCAAAACCACTTTGTTTCCAACCATTGTGGAAACCTTGGTGTTGCTCGCCCATACCACGGTTAACATAAACTTCACCAACTTCTAGTTCGTTGATAGCTTTGTTAATATCAAAGAAGTTTTGCGTATAAATATAAGCACTTAAGCCATAAATACTGTCGTTACAAAACTCAATTGCTTGATCCATATCTTTAACTTTTACAATGGGTAAAACAGGACCAAATGTTTCTTCATGTACCGCGATATTGTCTTGTGCAACATCAACAAGTAAGGTTGGTTCATACCAACAACCGCCTTCATAGCCTTTAACAGTAGCTGTTTTTCCGCCAGTAGCAACAGTAGCACCCTGCTTAATACTTTCTTGCACAATGTGATCAATGTTATCAATTTCACGTTGATTACACTTAGGACCCATTTGTGTATCTGGGTTCATAGGGTCACCAACTCGAAGTGCTTTAACTGCCGGTAAAAACTTGTCCATGAATTTTTCATAAACACTTTCTTGAACATATAAACGTTCAACGCAAGTACAAACTTGACCACAGTTAGCAAAACGTCCCCAAAGAGCACCTTCAACCGCAGCGTCTAAGTCAGCGTCTTCCATTACAACCATTGGCGCTTTACCACCTAGCTCTAACATAACAGGTGTCATGTATTCAGCCGAAGTTTTGTAAATTTGCTTACCAGCTGCAGTAGAACCTGTCATAGTGATCATTTTAGTGATTGGACTTTCACACAATGCTTGACCAACAACAGAACCAGAACCGTTAATAACGTTTAATACGCCAGCAGGAACACCCGCTTCATTGGCAATACGACCTAATTCAGTCGTCGCTAATGGCGTTTCTTGAGTTGGTTTTAATACAATAGTATTACCCGTAATTAATGCAGGGCCAATTTTACGACCAGCAAGTGCTAGAGGAAAATTCCAAGCCGTAATACCTACAACTACACCACGTGGTACTTTGTGGATATAAATCTTTTCGTCTTCGTTATCAGAAGGAAGAATATCACCTTCGATAGTTAACGCATTATCGCAAGCATAATCAATAAAAGTAGCGGTTACATCTACTTCCATTTCAGCAACAGAAAGTAATTTACCTTGCTCTGCTACTAACATGGGTGCAAGAATATCTTTATTTTCACGAATTTTGTTAGCAAAATTACGAAGAATACTTTGACGAGTACGCGCCGTTAATTTAGCCCATTTCTTTTGAGCTACATCAGCAGTTTCTAATGCTAATTGTGCATCTTCAGCACAGCCCTTTGGAATTGTTCCAATAACTTCGCCAGTAGATGGGTTTAATATATCAATTTTACCATCAGATTTTGATGAAACATATTCACCATTGATAAAATTTACATCATTATGAAATTTAACATTTTGAGTCGTCATGGAATTATCTCCCCATCCATCCGCCATCTACTAACAAGATAGCGCCATTAACATAACTAGCAGCTTCAGAAGCTAAGAATACTGCTGGGCCTTTAAAGTCTTCAGGGTTACCCCAACGACCTTGTGGAATACGACTTAATATAGCAGCATTACGCTCAGCATCTGCACGGAGTGCTTCAGTATTATCAGTATCAATATAACCTGGGGCAATAGCATTAACATTAACGCCCTTACCAGCCCATTCGTTAGACAGTGCCATCACTAATTGACCGATAGCACCTTTACTCGCTGCATAACCAGGAACCGTAATACCGCCTTGGAACGTTAATAATGACGCAGTAAATATAATTTTACCTGACTCACGCTTAACCATTTCTTTACCAATTTCGCGGCTAAGAATAAATTGAGAGTTAAGGTTAACATCAATCACTTTATCCCAAAGGTCATCGCCATGTTCAGCAGCGGGAGCACGTAAAATAGTACCCGCGTTGTTAACTAAAATATCAATTTTAGGGAAGTCAGCTTTTACTTGTTTAATAAATGCATATAACGCATCGCGGTCGCCAAAGTCACATTGGTAACCTTTAAAGTTTTTACCTAGTGCTTTTACTTCTTTTTCAACGTCAGAACCTTCAAGTTCTAAACTCGCTGAAACACCAATAATGTCAGCACCTGCAGCAGCTAAACCTAACGCAATACCTTTACCAATACCACGTTTACAACCAGTAACTAAAGCTACTTTACCTTCTAAACTAAATTTTTCTAACATGTTATTATTCATTTTTAAAACCTTGTCTCTAAATATCAAATTATTCGGCGTTACATTCAACAAGTGCTTTCATGCCTTCAGGATTTCCATCCATGCTAGCAAACGCAGTGCCAATATCAGTTAACGGACTTACAGAACTGATAAATGAATTAACATCTACTTCACCTGAAGCGATCAATTCAATTGCCCAATCAAAATCAGCCGCTTCATATACACGAGCACCTAGTAACTCTAATTCTTTCCAGAAAAATTGGAATAAATCAATTTCAGGTTTAGAGCTGTGAATAGCAACCATCACAATACGACCACGACGACCAGCAACTTGTGTCATAGCATCAATAGCGGGTTTAACACCAGATACTTCAAATACAACGTCAGCGCCTTTAGTTGCCGTCCATTCGTCTACATAAGCAGCTAAATCTTGTTCGATAGGGTTAACAGATTTCACACCTAGCTTATCAGCAAAAGCACGACGGCTTTCGTTAGGCTCAGATACTAGTACTTCTGCACCAACGCTTTTAGCTACAGCAGCAACTAATTGACCAATTGGGCCACCACCTAACACAACAACTTTTTCACCGGCTTGTAAGCGTGAACGACGTACGTCATGACAGGCTACTGATAAAGGCTCTACTAATGCGCCTTGCTTTAAATTAACACCTGCTGGTAATTTGTGTAATGTACGCGCTTTAACTGTCCAGCTTGATTGAAATGCACCAGGAGTATCAATACCCATGAATTTAAGGTTTTGACAAATATGCGTAAAGCCAGCCTTACACGTCGGACATTCACCACACCAATCTAATGGACGAACAACAACTTTGTCACCAACAGTAAAATCACTAACACCTTCACCAATTTCAGCAACTACGCCTGAAATTTCGTGACCGATAGTTTGGGGAATAGAAACACGTTGATCCATGACTCCATGATAAATATGCATGTCAGTACCACAAATACCTACATAACCTACATTTAATCTAACTTCACCAGCTTTAGGTGCATGTTCTTCACCAGCAACAATATCAAAGCCTTTATTACCTATATAACGAGCTGCAACCATTTTTTTATACCCTTAAGAATGTTTAATTAAATATTGACCAAGTAGTGCGTCATCAAATACAACGCCTGTTCCTGCAACGTCTGGAGCTATTGCTCTGCCACTTTCATCTAATTGAAGCGGATGTTTAGTGTATTCGTCGATAGGAAATGAATGTACTTCTAAGTAACCTGAATGCGCTTGAGAAGCCAGTAAAGATACATGTAATTCATGCATACCGTGGCTACAAAGCGGCAAGTTATTTTCTTTTGCCATTTTTGCAACTCTTAAAAAGCCAGTAATACCACCAATGTTAGAGGCATCTGGTTGTAAAAAGCTTAATTTAGCTTGAGCAATGGCGTATCCAAATTCGTGTGTTGTATGAAGATTTTCACCCATGGCGAGTGGGATTTTAATGTTGTCTGCTATTTCCGCAAAACCCAAGTAGTCGTCGGGGATAGTAGGTTCTTCAAACCAAGTAATGTCATATTGTTCAATAGCTTTACCAAACACAATGGCTTGTTCAACAGATAGTGAATAGTTAGCATCTACCATAAATACTACATCAGGCCCAATCAGCTTTCTAACCGCAGCAACACGTTCAACATCTTCAAGGTAGTTTTCTTTACCTACCTTAATTTTTACTGCTTTAAAGCCTCTATCAATATAACCTTGAATATTTTTTAATAGTTTTTCTTGAGAAAAATTCAGGTCAATACCGCCAGCGTAACATGCTGTAGTATTGTTTGCTCCACCGGCAACTTTCCAAAGAGGTAGTTCAACACGTTTACAATGAACGTCCCATAGCGCAATATCAACAGCAGACATAGCAAAACTAACTAATCCTCCGCGACCTACGTAATGTAAGTGCCATTCCATTTCATCCCAAATCTTTTCAATTTGAGATGCGTCTTGGTTTATCAGTAGAGGTTTAAATTCATCATTTAAAAGAGAATAAATTGCTCTCCCGCCTTTACCTCCTGTGTAAGTGTAACCTACGCCTTCAAGTCCATCTTCACAAATTATTCTTAGAAGAATTAATTCAAAATGAGTATGGTCACCATGCTTAGCGTCAGATAAAATTTCCGCTAAAGGTACTTGATAATATTCTACTTTTACGGAGCTAATTTTATTCGCTTTTAAATCCATAGTTCTACCTAATACTATTTATACAGTTTATTGTTAACAATTTACACCTTAAGCGGCATTTTGTAAAGGACTTACGCAAATTTTAGAGAACCTTAAACCTACATTAATTGACTCAATTAAGCTCTATTTCAGAGGGTATAAAAAGCGTTCTGCAAAGTAAAATCACCTTTAAATTAATGCATTATAATAAACAATAATATCTCATAAACAATGTTGAACTTTACCTATACTCGTTACCATTCAAAGTGCTTGATTTCAGTGGGAATTAAAATGGCTTTACGCAAGGAGAATAATTAAAACATAGTCACTCTATTTTTTGATTATTGACCGCGGCATAAAGCCATTTGAAACCCATCGAAGAAGGGCTTAAGCAATATCACTTCGTCGTTGCTGAGATTCACAAGGGAATAACCCTTATTTCATCACAGCGCCTTGAATTGAAATCGCTCTAGCGCTCTGAAACATGCATCTTAAATGGTAACGGGTATATAACACGATAATAAAAATTAAAAAACGGGCTAATTTTAAATAGCCCGTTTTTTAATGTAGTTGTAGAATAGTTATCTACAACTTTACACTCATCAATTATAAGTTATTAATAAGTTGTGTTTTATAAACTAAACCCCTATGTGTAATACACCTTCAATGTTTTTAACTGAGAAAGTTGCAACTGGCGTTTTTGCTGGTCTATTAATGGCTTTCCCCGTTTTGATACAAAACTTAGAGTTATGTTTAGGGCAAAGTACTTTGCCATCTTCAACCAAACCATCAGCTAAATAGGCATGTTCATGGCTACATATACCGTCTGTTGCATAATATTCACCTGCTTGTAATTGATAAACTGCATAATGATTACCTTCAATACATACGCTAACAGCATCATCTATGCCTAGTTCCTTAGCATCAACGACTTTATGCCATACAACTTCGGCTTTGTCGGTAACGATAACGTCGGCATCGTTAACACGAGGTTTTTTACTTGTGCCCGCTTGAGGGATCATTGCTTCATCAGGATTTAACGCTTTTATACGTTTTACTTTACGCTCTTGCGGATGCGTTGGTACTTCACGATTTACAAAATATGTAGGATCGTCAACTTGCTTAATTAATGCTGGTATCATTTCTTTATAAACATCAATTAATCCTTTGTAAGGAACTGGCATTTGATCAGCAACCCTACGTGAAAATTTAGGCAGTTGATGAAAAGGCATTAATGGGTTCATGTGATGTTCAACATGGTATTGCATATTCATGTATAAAAAACCTAAAAATGGGTTAACTTTAATTGTTCTAGAATTTTTACGGTGATCCCAAGTATCATCAGCTAAGCCTGCATGTTGAGATAATATGAAGGCTCTTTGTAAAAGGTTACCGTAAAGTTTGGGTAAACCAAAATAAAGTACAGGTAACCAGCTTTGTAAATAAATAGCTAAAACAATAGGAATTAAATTAACGAATAAACTAGCGCGAGCCCACCAAAACATGCCGTTGTATTCTTCTTCTGGTACAAATTTTTTCGCATCTTTTGAAACAACTCCAAACGCATGCTGAAATAAAATTGGTACATAGTATTTCGTTTCACCTAAGCTCCAAAAATTTAAGAAGTGCTCCCAAAAAGTAGGCGGACGAGTCACTGTAATTTCAGGATCGATATCATTAATAACAGTATATGAATGATGACGAACATGAGACCAATGTGTAAAAATAATATCTCGTTGTTGCATGGTAGTTGCTATAAAACACAATGCGGTATTTAACCAAGGGGTTTTAAAAACTGTGCCATGAGTACTTTCATGCCAGCGTGAATCAGCCGCACAATAAAATACTCCATACAAGAAAAATGCAGGTATTGCCCAAGCAGTGCCTAAGCTTAAAAATGCTAAATAACCTGAAGCACCTAAACTGATAAACCATATAAGCGTATCAATAATGCCTCTGTAGTTATTTTTTTTCATGTAGGATCTAAATTCTTGTCTAGGTAGTTCAGCCCTAAACCACTCTTCTTCTACTATATAATCTTTTGCTTCAATCATATTTATTACTCATTCTGTTCAAACATATTTAATTCAGGACGGATACAAAGTTAATTATTACAATTTTTTTATAATTAGTTCATATCTATTATTAGTTTTTTACTTTTTGGGTAGGCTACACAGGCTAAAAACCCACCTTCTGCTATTTCTTCATCGGTTAAGGCTTCTTCGGTTAACATACCTACTTCACCCGAAGAGCATTTTCCGTAGCATGAGGTACAAGTACCCTCACGACAAGAGAAGGGTATATCTATTTTTGCTTCTACCGCTGCCTGTAAAACACTCTTACCTACAGGAATTTCAAACTCATGCTTTGTATTATTAATATCAATGATAGCTGTGCAAAGTGTCGGTTCAAAATCTGGTGTAGGTCTGATCTCAACAGATGGAACAAAATTTTCTTTTTGAATATGTTTTTTAGGTAAACCTAAGGCATACAAGGCTTCTTCAGCAATAGCCATAAAGCCACCGGGTCCACAAATATAAGCGTTTACATCAGCATTTATGTTTAATGAATTAAAAATATCACTCGTTTTATCAATATTAATAAAACCAGGAATAACAACTGATTCTTTACCACCAAATAAACCAGATAAACCTTTCTTTTTTACTTGTTTGATTTGTTGGTTTTCATCGTCTAAATAATGAATTAAGGTAAAACGCTCAGGATTTTGCGCTTCAATTTGTTTAAGTTCATCAGCAAACATAATGTCTGATTGGGTTTTATTAACAAACAACATCGATATTTTAATATCGCTACATTGCGCAAGAGCTGTTTTTAAAATAGACATCATCGGTGTAACACCGCTGCCGCCAGCAATGAGTAAAATATGAGCAGGATTTTGAGCACTCGGATCAAAAGCAAATTTTCCTGCTGGACCCTGAACTTCAATTTTACTACCTGCTTTTATATAGGTATTTAAGTAATTTGAAACAATACCACCCGCTACTCTTTTTACTCCAACGGCAAAACCACCACCAGCAGGAGTAAATATAGAATAAGAGCGTCTGTACTCTTTATCATTTTGTTGAGTTATTAAAGTAAGGAATTGACCAGCAAGTGCAGGATTCATTGTTGGATCATCTTCAAAGTAAATTGCTTTACTGTCTTTTGTTAATGCTTCGACTTTAGAAACTGTTAAAATTTTATTCGCCATAATATTTTTATCTCCCCAATTTTCTTATGGTGTAATTTATACCAAAAAAATTCAAAAAAGTGTCAAACCACTGCTTAAAATATCATTAATTTGCTCTTAAAAACAAACTTATGATTTATAACGGTTAAATATGTCGTTATTTTGTTATTTTGTTATTTTAATAAAACATTATAACCGATAGGTATATACCCTATCCAGAATTCAGGTTATCTAAACTTGAGTTGGTAAGGCAAAAATTACGTAAAAAAAAATCCGATGATAACATCGGATTTTTATATAAATAGCTATTAGTTTGTTAATTTTTAAGGCTTGATTCGTACCTATCTTGATACATAGTAGAAGTGACTTCCTTTACGGCTTTGATCATTTCTGGATACGGAATATCAGTTACGGTTACAAAACCAATATTGGCATTCTCACCATCAAATGCTCGACCCGAAATAGGTTCGTCAATATATTGAAACCAATGTGCGCCAACCATATACGGTTTACTAAGCACACTCTGCATGTAATCTTTATACATTTGAGCTCTATTTTCTTGGTTTGCTGCATGCACAATACCAGGATTATACATACCAGAGTCGGTTGCTGTACCAATGTGGAACTCTCCCACAACCACGGGTAAATCAACTTCTTCTAAGAAATTCCAGTAGTGGTCTTGTACACCTTCTTCGTAAATATTAAAGCTAAGTACGTCTGAATACTTTAAAGAAGCCTTAATGATTTCGTCTGGCATACCCCAATTAGCCATACGCGCACCCATGTATAGGTGATTCGGTAGTACTTTTTCAAGGGTATTATGTACAACAGTAAAATATTGCTCGCCCAGCATTTCTAGCATGGTAGATAAGTCACTAACGTGTTGGGTTGAAAAGTCTTTAGCTGATAAAAAGTCGGCTCCTTTATCAAAGCTATTCCAATCTTTAATTGCCGTATTCCATGCTTTATTTAATTGACCAATACTTTTATATTGTGCTTTTAAATGTTTAGCATAGGCACTTTTAGCTGGGCTTTCATTTACATTTTTAGATAATGCATCAAGTATCACACCATAACGAGCAAGCACTGAACCTTCACGTTCGCCCCAACTTTTTTCGTTATCAATAAATATTCCTACACACCACGGCGAGCTTTCAATATTTTTAGCAATGGCGTCAATAGTAATTTTAGCGCGTTCTGCAAAAACCGGATCGTACGGATCAGGCATTAAACCCCAATGATTTTTCTTACCTGATAGTGTTTTAAAGTCACCAATTATCCAACCATTAGCAAAGTAAGGCACTTGCTCAGATTGATAGAATGCAGGATCAACCCAGTTACCGAATGAGGTAAAACCCCAATCATGCATACGTTGCGCAGTTACTTCGTGCCATTTTTTAACATAAGATTCTTTAGTGGTTTCACCGTATTTACGCTCTAAATTTGCACGGTAAAAACTATAAGTTTCGCCATGTGGAACAGGACCTTTGTGTGTAGAACGTCGGTAGCTGTAATGATCAGCTAATTCATCATCATAAGGGGGTAACCATTCAAACATGTTATGTCGTAATTCAGAAATAACATAATTATCTTTACGTATTTCGTCAGGTATTTTAATTATACCCATTGAATCTTCGGGGGTTATTTCTTCACTTGATCTGGATCTAATCGAGCTATCATTATAATCAATACCTGTAATTGTGGTCATGTTAGCCATACGAACGTTGGCAGGTCCGTGTGAAAAGAAAATATTACCTTCAGGATCTACCATCCACCATTTTCCATTAACTTTTTCGGTTCTAAAAAAACCGGTTGCTTCAAGTTTAGGACCATTAGTGAAGCCACCAAATTTAGAACGGTTTGGCATACCAGTGGACTTTGCTAGTTCAGCTAACTCTTTATTAGTAAGTTGCTTTAATTGCTCATCTGAATGAACATCTAAGGCGGTGCTGCGTTTAGCATTTTGACCATATTTATCAATTACACCAATCATCCATTTTGGATCGCTTTCAGGGTTTTCTCTAATTCTTACATCATCCAGAATAACTGATTTATTGTTAAGTACACCAATAACAGAAAAGGTTAACGACTTTATCACGTTAAAGTTGGCAGATTCATTTTTCCAAGAACGCCACACCATTAAGCTGTTATCAGTTTGCCATGGTCGAGCATCTCCCCATAAACCCGTATCAACTCGACCTTCTTGCCCTTCTAGAGGGAAATATACCGTACCGTCATAATTAACCGGTAAGCTAATTGAACGTTTTTGATAGGTCTCGTCTGGTGTTTTAATAGTTAAATAAAGATGTACCGATTCTTGCCCTGTGTTTTTAACATCAAAAGCGATGTTGTATTTTTCAAATGAAGATAAATCCCATGGTTTGGTGGGTTCGATAACCAGTTCAGAAATATTTTCAGTGTTTAAAAATTCAATGGCTAACTGATTATTTTTATCGGTTGATAGGTTATTTGAAATAATGTTAAAGCTTGTTTTATCACTTTTTATCCACTGGTTACTTTCTTCACTGTCAAAATTGATAAGTGATGTAAGTACTTTTTCGTTTTTAAAAGCATCAACAGTTGACACTTTTTGAGTAGATACTTGTTGCAACGTGCTAATTTTAGTTTTATTTGCAGTGTTTGCTGTTTCTGAGCTACACCCAACAAAAACAGTTGTTAATGCTAAACCCGTTAAGGTTGCTAAACATTTATTCTTAACGTTTTTTGGTTCAATAAGCCTGAACGCTTTCTTAATGGTCACAGAAATCCCCTTTGCTGTAGTTATTTAAAATGAGTTAAATGATGTAAATTTTTTTTATTACTTTTATATCTCGTTGTATCTGTTTATCTAATTATTTAAGTAAAGTCGTTTTTTAAGTGATTTTACCCTAATCATAAAATGATTGTGTGCCATATTTTCTACTATACAGTGTGCTGTTAACTTGTTTAGCTGCTTCAACTAAAGGTTGATATGGAATGTCAGCCACATTAACAAAACCAACATTGTAGTTTTCACCATCATAAGCGCGCCCGGTTAGTGGTGAATCAATGTATTGAAACCAATGAGCTCCAACTAAATGAGGGTTATCAATGACGCTATTCATGTATTCTTTATATTTTTTACCACGGTCAGCTTGAGACGAAGCATGGATTAGCCCTGGATTAAGTAAACCAGAGTCAGAAGCGCCATTATGAAACTCGCCAATAATACTAGGTTTATCAATATCGGCCAAAAATTCCCAAAAATTATTACTTATACCTTCTTTGTAATAATTGTAACTTACTACATCTGCATATTTTGCAGCTGCTGCTCTTATCTCTTCTGTCATTCCCCAGTCAGCAAAGCGCGCGCCCATATATAAATGGTTAGGTAAATATTGCTTAACTGCCTCTTTAACCACTTTAAAGTATTGCTCAGCGTAACTTGATAATAAGTGTGATAAATCGGTAACAAGTGCATCATTAAATGATGTTAATGTAACGCCCTTTGCGAGAGATTGCCATGAAATAACGTTAATATCCCAGCTTTCGTTAAGTTGACCAATCGTTTGGTATTGTTGGCGAAGTAATTTTACAAATTCAGCTTTGGTTGGGCTTTTATCCGCATCAAGTGAAAGTGTATTTATGGCTATACCATAACGACTTTCTATAGAGCCTTCCATACCCCAACTTTTTTCATTATCGACAAAAACACCAATACACCACGGATTATTTTGCACTTCTTGTCCTATTTTTTTAGCTGTTATTAAAGCTCTTTCTTTAAAAACAGGATCAAACGGATCAGGTAACGGTCTCCAATAATCATTACCGCTACTCACTGTTTTAAAATCGCCAATAATCCAGCCATTAGCAAAATAAGGCAGACGATTTAATTGATAAAACGACGGATCAATCCAATTCCCAAAAGAGGTAAAACCCCACGTTAGCATTCTATCAACCGTTGTTTTACGCCATTTATCCATAAATACATTTGCATCACTGCTACCATATTTACGTGCTAAATTAGCTTGATAAAAGCTGTAAGTTTCGCCTTTTTTAATAGCTCCAGTATGCACTTCACGACGGTAGCCAAAGTGTGCACCTAATTCATCTTCGTATTTAGGTAACCATGAAAACATATTGGCTCTAAGCTCTGATGAAACTTTACGAGTAGACCACGCTTCTTTAGGGGCTTGATTTAACCCTAAAGAATCTTCAGGTGTATAATCGTTTGAGGCTCTTGGTTCAATATATTGAGGATCAAAATCGTAGCCCGTAATAGTCGAAGTATTAGACATTCTAACGTTAGCGATACCATTTGAGAAAAACAAGTAACCTTCAGGATCAACTAAAGACCATTTGCCCTCCACTTTTTCAGTTCTAAAATAACCAGTAGCTTTTAGCTTTGGCCCAGCTGCCCAACCATTATAAGTTGAACGCCCTTTGGGTGGTTTGTTACTTAATTGGCTTTGTTCTTTAGCGGATATTGCGTTAAGTTGCTTTACGCTAGTAATTTTGTTAGTAAAATCTAATTTTGCATTTTGTCCAAACTCATCAACTAACCCCATCAAATAATTTTCATCCGTTTTTTTTGGTTGAATGAGTTTAATATTATCTAAAATTACCGCTTTATCTGCGAGCACGCCACGTACAGTAAACTCAATACTTTCAATGCTTTTAAGATCAATATTTTTTACTCCCCATCTCCATATAATGGGAGTAAGATTTGAAACCCAGCTATTAGGATTAGAACGAATGCCTGTTTCAATATCTAAATCTTTACTCGCCAATTCCATAAAATAAGTGTCGCTGCTGTTTTCAGGAATAACAACACTGCGATTATGAGTACTACCGTGAGTATCTTTAGCGGTAACATAAAAATGAATAGATGAATTTGATGGATTGGTAATATCTAGTGCAAAAGCAAATAACCCTTGCTTACTCCAATTCCAAGGAGTAGTGGGTTTAAACGAAAAACCCGTGGTGTGATTGTTTTTAGCATTAAATTTAATAAATAAGTTTTTGTTTTTATTTTTTCTCAATATATTTGCTGAAGCAAATTGTAACTTAAGTTCTGGTATAATTTTTCCGTTTTCGAAATCCCAAAGCATAACCTCACTTTTTATACTCGAATTTTTTAACTCGCTCGCGCTACTTCCATTGCTACCTTTTAATTCAGTTATTTTATTTTCTAATGGGTTAGATGATGTAACTATTGTTTTATCATTACAGCCTATAAGAACTACTGTACTGATTACAGTCAATATAAAACCAATATTTTTTAAGCTACATCTCACTGTTTATACCCTATTTATTATATAAATTTAACGGTACGACACATTGGTAATTATGTTTTGAGGTTTATATACCCGTTACTATTCAAGATGCATGTTTCAGAGCACTTTGAATGGTAACGGGTATACAGACCCTTTTTAGAAATTTTACGGCAAGTAAACGCATTTACTTTGCCTAAAACTACTACACATAAATATAGCAATACAATCTACCAAACAGGAACAATTGTCAACAATTCACAATTAAATAATCATAAAACACACGTTTAAAATTGTATATAAATAACTTAATTAACGCTTAAATAACGCTAAAGTAAGCTCATAACAAATCTTTTGATTAAGCTCTTGATTAAGCTTTAACTAAGCTCTTAGGTATGCTTTTAATTAGAGTTTCAGCGAATAAAATTATAATTTTTATGCGTAACTTTTTGATGTTTAGAATACACTTAATACGTGTCAAGATTGCTTTACTCATATACATAACTTTCATACATAACTAAACGGTAACTGTTGTTACCAAGGAAACAAATTGAATAGTGCATTAATGAACAATAAAGTTGCCAGCGACATATGCATTAATTGTTTTGGTGAAGTATTGTGGGATTGTTTCCCCAGTAGTAAGCGTTTAGGTGGCGCGCCCTTAAATGTATGCCTTCGTTTAAATGCTTTAGGAATAAAAACCAATATAATAAGTGCGGTAGGTAATGATCTTTTAGGTGTTGATTTACTCGATGCAATAAAAAAACGTGAAGTTAGTACTCAATTTATCAACATGAGTCCTGATAAAGCCACTAGTACAGTACAAATTACATTAGATGCAAAAGGTTCAGCGACTTACCATATTGTTAATGATACCGCTTGGGACAATATACCCCTAACCCCTGAAATTATTGAACAGGTAACTGCGTCAGATATTTTTATTTATGGCAGTTTAGTAGGCCGACAAACAACATCGCTAAATACACTCAAACAACTAATTAACGTTGCTCAATATAAAATATTTGATGTAAACCTACGAAAGCCACATTATCAACTCGATACAATCATTTCGTTAATGACTACGGCTGATTTTATTAAGCTCAACGATGATGAGTTATACGAAATTGCTCATGCCATGGGCTCAACATTTAATTCGCTCGAACAAAATGTAGAGTTTATTGCTGAAAAAACAAACACAGCTAATATTTGTGTTACTAAAGGAAGCCACGGAGCGTTACTTAAGTTTAATAATACGCTTTATTATAATTCAGGTTACTTGGTTAAGGTTATAGATACGGTAGGTGCAGGCGATTCATTTTTAGCGGCATTAATTTATCAGTTATGTAGCAGTGTTGATGCACAATTTGCTATAGATTTTGCTTGTGCCGTTGGCGCAATGGTGGCTAGCTATCAAGGCGCAACGCCCAATATATCAATTAATGAGATTAAACAGTTTATGCAACCTAGTTAATTAAAGCAAAAGGTTAATTAAAGCGAAGGGTTAGTTAGTGCAAAAGTAAAGTTTTTACGCTCGCTACCTTTACTCGCTTTCATTTATATTCGCTCGTATTTAAGTCATACCTGACTCTGGCACAACAACTAACTCAATATCAGGTATTAGCTTTAATTTTGCCAAATATCAGCATTAATAGTTGGTTTATTTTTACGTTTTTTCTTACCTGTGCCTTCAGGTGCGGCCATCGGTTTTTCAACGTTGAAACTATCGCTAGGCATTTCATCAACTTCAAAACCTTTTACTTGCTCAAGTTCAAGATGAATTTTGTTCTTTTTCTCAATAATAGTGAAGTGATGAAAATCTTCATGATCAATTAACGATAAAGCTAAACCTACTTCACCAGCACGACCACTTCGTCCAATGCGATGCATATAATCAAAAGGGCTTCTGGGTAAATCAAAGTTGATCACAACGGGTAGCTTTTCAATATCTAAACCACGGGCAGCAATGTCGGTAGCAATTAATACGTCTATCTCACCATTTTTAAAATCTTCTAACACCCTACTACGAGCACCTTGACCTTTGTCGCCATGAAATACTTCTGCTGTAATGCCTCTTTTAGATAACTTTGACGCTAGGTGTTCACAACTGTTTTTAGCATTAACAAATATAAGTATTTGTCGCCAAGCATGCAGGTTAATTAAATGAGCTAACACCGCAGTCTTTTCGCCTTTATTTACTTCAAAAACACGCTGCACTAATGTACTTGTATCAGCACTTTGTACTTGAATTTCAATGGGGTTATTTAGCAGCTTTTTAGTTAATGTTTTTACTTGCTCAGGAAAGGTAGCAGAAAATAATAACGTTTGTTTTTTAGTAGGCAGTAAAGCTAGTAATGCCGAAATTTCTTCAGTAAAACCTAAGCTTAACATGCGGTCAGCTTCATCAAACACTAGGGTTTTAACATTATCGAGTTTAATGGCATTACTTGATATTAAATCGAGTAACCGACCTGGGGTTGCCACTAAAATATCAGTACCTCCACGCAATGCTAACATTTGCGTATTAGCTGACACACCACCAAAAACAGCTATTGCTTTTATTTCGCCATTAAAATGCATCGCGTACGATTTAATACTATCAGCCACTTGTTTCGCTAATTCGCGTGTAGGCACTAAAATAAGCTGAGTAACAAAGTTACCTTTATTACCTGTACTTTTACCAGACGATTTCTCAGCATCTTTGCTTTTAGAAAGCTGCTGCAAAATAGGTAATGCAAAAGTTGCGGTTTTACCCGAGCCCGTATTTGCCCCTGCAATTAAATCGCGCCCAGCTAAAATACTCGGTATAGCTTGCGCTTGAATAGGTGTTGGCTGCTGATACTTTAACTCAGTTAATCGCGCTAAAAGTTGAGGAATAAGTTTAAGCTCAGTAAAGCTTGTCGGCGTAGGAGTGCTGATTGTAGCGTTTGTGGTTTCAATGTTTTTAGCAGAAGTCATTAATATAAAGGGCTTAAAGCAAAAATAATTGCAGGTATTTTAGCTTATTTCCACTTGGCGAGATAGCGCAGTTATTTTAATAACGTGTTTTAATTGTTATGTAAACGGTTTTGTTTTTTAACTAGCAAAGCTTTATTCAATAAAGTTTCATTGAATAAGATAAGACTAAAGCCAATTAAAGCGATGTTTGTAGTAACAGGATTAAACGCTTCAATAAGCAACTGTGGTTGTAAAAAAGCAACAAAGCCCAGCAACCCTACCAAACCAAAAATATTCAATAAAATTATACTTTTATTACGATATAAAACAAAAAATAACACACCAAAAATCACCTCCCCCACTCCTGCTGATTTAGTTACAACATAAGAAAGCTCGTCTGATAAACCAAAGCTTGCCGTCATCATTTTTTCAAGTGGGGCTATATGAACAAGTTTTGGAAAAATTCCGTGATATAACCAACTAAAGGAAATAATATACCTAGCAATTTGTATTGATAACATAGTTAATTTCAATTTTAGATAAGTAGTATTTCACAATAACGTTATTTTAAACGTTACCCATTAAGTAAACCATTCATTTTTAAATGATTGTTTGTAAAAACAACTTTTACTTTTTAGTTAACTTGCACATTCTAGTTAACTTGCACATTATGTATATGTGGTTTTACTGACCACCGCTAATATATAAAAAAGTTAATTCCGCTTGGGAACAGGCTAGCTTAAATGCCTTTGTTGTCGTTGTAATGATTTGTTTTTTACAATCTGCTTTAACTGTGGAACCGCATAAAGATTAAGACTACTGAATAAACTTTTTAGTTTAGCTGCTTCGTAATCTTGCTCAATTTTCTCAATAACAATTTCATGTTTTTCAGGATATAAAGCTTCAACCGATTGTGAAATTAACTCGAATAACTTCTTCAAATTAATGTTATGTATTTGGCCTGTTTTATTAAAAATCCATTCAGTAATTGCCATAAAGTCATCAAACGGTTTGTCAGACAATATATGCGGTAAAGAGTATTTAAAGCGTCCTGAATTGCCAATCATATCCCAGTAGCGAGCAAAGCGATTAATACGTTGCATAGTTGCAAAGCTAACTCTGTCGGTACTTAAAATATTAAACGGTGGCAACGGATTAAAACGTAAATCGAACGCTTCGGTATGTCTAATTATTGGGCTACCTTTTAAACGTTTTAATATACCCATTTGAATTTCATGCGGGCGGCAATGATAAAGCTGATTAAAGCTGTCTTTAAATGTTTCGAGAGTTTCACCCGGTAAACCAAAAATAAGATCAGCATGAATATGTGCCGAAGTGTGGTCTTTTAACCAAAGTAAGTTCTCTTTTGATTTAGCATTATTTTGCTTACGACTAATATTTTTTTGCACTTCAACATTAAAAGTTTGAATACCAATTTCGAACTGTAAACTGCCTTGTGGAAACTGCACTAAAAGCTCTTTTAGTTTACGAGGTAAATGGTCAGGCACCACTTCAAAATGCAGATAAAGATCGTCTGTCATTCGGTCTAAAAAAAACTGCATAATTTGCATGGTGGTTTTAATGTTTAAATTGAATGTTCTATCAATAAACTTAAAGTTGCGTGCACCTCGTTTATACAATATATCCATTTGCTCAAGAAACGTTGTTAACTCGAACGGTGTAGACGTTTTGTCTAAAGACGATAAACAAAACTCACATTTAAACGGACAGCCACGAGACGCTTCAACATAAAGTAAGCGATGAGTTAAATCTTCATCGGTGTAATATTGATACGGTAAAGCAATATCTTCTAAAGCTACTGGTTGCGATTTAAGCACTTTTTTATCAGGTAACTTATTATTGAGTATATTTTTACACAGCTCGTAAAAACTAATATCCGCCGGACCTGTCAAAACATAATCACAATACTTAACAATTAGTTGCTCTTCAGTTTCGTAACTAACTTCTGGACCACCTAATATTACCTTAACTTCGGGCGCAATTACTTTTAATAAACTCACAACATCGGTGGTTTCAACTATGTTCCAAATATAAACACCAAAGCCAACAATAGTTGGTTTAGACGCTAAAATTTGCTCAACAATATCAATAGCACGCGTTTGAATAATAAATTCTTGAATCTCGCAAAATGGCTGTAGCTCTTTTAAATTGGCGTACAAATAACGCAAACCAAAACTGGTATGAAAATATCGCGCATTTAAGGTAGCAAGTACAATTTTAGGTGAAGCACCATTTGCATCAGCACTACCATTTTCAACACAAGAAACAACATCAGTATTACTACTCAATCCTATTTCTGTTGCATTAAGAGTAGTAGCTAAATTTGGATCAGCTCCCTGTGGAGTATGCTGTAAATTTGGCTGTGAAGATGCATGTATAAAGTTTTGCGTGTTTGAATTTGGCGGAGTTGCGTTAAATAAACCGTTAATATTCTCTTCAGTTGAATGAATTTGCGTAATAGTTATTGCGAGATGCTTACTTTGCTCAGTCATACTAAATTGAATACCTTGATTAATATCGTTAGTGGTTTTAATGATAGTGTCGTAATTATACGGAGAATTTATAATGATTTTACCGTTAGCTCGCTTAAACGTAAGCGCTCTATCGTATTAACAATAACGATAGTTTGCTGATCAAATTCAAGATTTACTTCATCATTAACCTGCAACTTACCTAAATTAGTGCTTGCGAGTGTTTCAGGAATTAAATGTACACTAAAAGTATTGTCTTTAATTTTACCCACCGTAAGGCTTGTACCATTAACGGTAATAAAGCCTTTTTCAAATACATACCGCAACCAAGGTAACTCACAAGTAAAATATAGTGCTGTATTTGTTGGTGTTTTATCTTTACGTACAACAACAGATTTATATTGCACATGTCCACTAACGTTATGCCCACCTATTTCATCACCCACTTTTAAAGATCGTTCTACATTTACCCAATCGTGTACCGATAAATTGCCTAATGTAGTTACGCGTAAGGTTTCATCTATTACATCAAAAGCGATGGCGTATGTATTTACATTATTTTCACTTTTATCATGTTCATTTTTATTATATTCAAAGTAATCAACAACGGTTAAACAAACACCATTTATAGCAATACTGGCACCAATATCTAACTTTAAAACAAGCAATGGCGATACACTAATAACTAATCTACTTAATTGATTTTCAGTCGTTATTGAAATAACTTCTGCTTGCGATTGCACTATACCGGTAAACATATATGATCCATGATATTAATAGATTTTTTATAATATCAAACTCTTTAAGACAACTTAAGATATAACAACATAAACACACATTTTAAATAAGCAAAGTACTGGCAAGTTAAGTCTTTTAACATACAAAATAATGGCATACATCAATTAATGAATTTGAACAAATTTGTACTCAGCACTAAAAGCTTAATGAAACTTGCTTACCCCATACTTATCGCCCAGCTTGTACAAAACTTAATGGGCTTTGCAGACACGGTAATGGCAGGTAGAGTAAGCGCCACCGACATGGCAGCCGTGGCAATAGCAAGTAGTATTTGGTTACCTATAATTTTAACGGTATTTGGTTTAATTATGGCGTTGGCCAGTATTGTATCTCAATATGCCGGAGCAAATAAATTTGAACAAGTCGCTAAAGCGACTCAACAAACCGCTTGGATCGCCATTACTCTAGGGGTTTTATTTATTGCCTTATTTTTTAGTATTGCTCCAGTTATTGCCAGTAACGTAAGTTTAGACATTACACTTAAAACCTTAATGTTTGATTATTTAGGCTACATTATTTGGGGAGCACCCGGGTTTTTCTTATATTCAGTATTAAGAAATTATTCTGAGGGTTTATCACACACCAAGCCCACCATGATTATTAGCCTAATTGGTTTAATTGCTAATATTCCAGCTAATTATATTTTTATTTACGGGGAATTTGGTGCTCCGGCACTAGGTGGTGCAGGTTGTGGAATTGCAACGGCCATTGTGTATTGGATCATGTTTTTATGTACCTTAATTTATACCTACTACGCCAAAGCATTTGCTCATGCACCGCTGTTTGATAAATGTTATAAACCAAGCTTATCTCAAATTAAAACCATATTGGCTATAGGCATACCTATTTCATTGTCTTTACTGTTTGAAGTAAGCTTATTTTCGGTGGTTGCGATTATTTTAGCTCCTTTTGGCGCTGAAACCGTAGCTAGCCACCAAATAGCGCTTAACTTTTCAGGCTTAGTATTTATGGTGCCGCTATCATTAGGCATGGCAGTAACCATAAAAGTAGGTTTTGCCGTAGGTAAACAAAACTTTACACAAGCCAAAGAGTTATGTACCTACTCGGTAATATTAGGTTTACTTATTGCCATATTTACTGCGGTTATCACCCTAATATTTCGTACCGAAATTTCACATATATATACTAACGATGCTCAAGTCATAAAACTTGCAGCAAGCCTAATGTTTTTAGCCGCTTTATTTCAATTTTCAGACGCGATACAAGTTATTTCAGCTGGAGCACTCAGGGGTTATAAAGATACAAAAGCTATTTTATATATTACCTTTTTTTCTTACTGGATAATTGGTTTAAGTGTTGGCTTAATTTTAGCGCTAACCGATTGGCTAGTACCTGAAATGGGCGCAAGTGGATTTTGGATTGGCTTTATTTCAGGTTTAACCACCGCGGCAATATTACTAGCATGGCGCTTAAAAATAATACAAAAAAGAGTGGTAATGGCTCAAGTTGATGCTTAAATAATCATTCAAATGTATAATTTAATTTCAAATCAACAAACTACTTGCAACTGCTATAACAGATCGCTAACATATCGCCTCATTCGAACAGGCTAAACAACTTGTATTAACTTAATATTCGTTGAAACAGCTTAAACGATAAGCTCGCTTAGCTCAGTTGGTTAGAGTACTTGCATGACATGCAAGGTGTCACTGGTTCGAGTCCAGTAGCGAGCACCAAATTATAGAAAGAGCTGCCTTAGGGTGGCTCTTTTGCTTTTTAACGGTATATCAAGAGTTAATTAATAAAAAATAATACACTCCGTAACTGCCAACGTATATTTATCATTTACACTGCAATCATTTACTTAAATGATTCACTTTCTTCTGTAAACGTTAATAATAAATCAATACAAACACCCTTATCAATAATTATCAGATATTATTTAGACCAAACTATTAAAATATAAGTGAATTTTTAAGATTTTATAGCTTTCATATGAGTTGTAAATTTTATAATAAATTAAATTGCCCTAAACTTAAAAGTACTCCACAATTCTATAACGCCTAATCAATAGCAAAAAACACATGACAGAAAAAATCGTTAAATTTGAATTTGAAAAACGCAATAAAAATAGCATTCGTTACAAAGAAGTACCAGAAGATGGTATGCCCCCAGTTATTGGTAGCATCTATGTACAAACATGGTTCGCTGGTGATAGTAAAAATATTGAAGTCACTATTAGGGTCTGTTGATCTTTCGAGGTTATTTTTACAGCAAGGTGTTTGATATTTAGACAAGGCAGAGAATGTGAAGTGTAGCTAGCTACTCGAACATACGATAACGACGTATAAATTTCAAACA
>Ga0115029_1000473_pt1 | contig 40134 bp, 37 predicted proteins | sample SidtaG_3_FD_87297 | JGI IMG/M metagenome (GOLD analysis project Ga0115029, IMG submission 87297) | Marine algal microbial communities from Sidmouth, United Kingdom - Sidmouth_Asex1 metaG | ecosystem: Host-associated > Algae > Red algae > Unclassified | place: Sidmouth, United Kingdom | collected... | reverse complement strand
CTGCCATGCATGGCTGCCAGACACGGAAATGGTCGATCATAGACATCCGGAACGAGTACCTCGTCGCAGCCCGTCCGCGAGCGACTCGAAGCGCCAGTTGCTGTCGGCCGCGCCCACGGAAGCGTCACCGCTGCCGTCGAAGTCGTCATTGAAAACCAGGGACCAGCCCGCCGGTTGCGCCCCGCCGAGCGGTGGCTCCCCGGGCGGCGGCTCTGCGGATGGCGGGAGTTCGAGGGTGGTCACGAGCAGCAACGTCTGGGCGGATTCATCGCGCCCATCGCTGGCGGATACGCCGATGGTGTAGGTGGTACCGGCGCTCAAGCCGGTCTCGACGTGGCGCGTCGCGCGATTCGTCACCACCTTCACGCCATCCAGGGTGACGGTGTCGTTGCGCACCCGCTTGTCGTCGGTGGACGGATCCGAGGATATCTGCACGTCGGTGGCGCCGACGGCGTCGATCGTGAGGTTTCCCGGGCACCGTCGGCAGTGCCTGTCGGGCGCCGCCTGTCCCGTGGCCGGGCAGAACGGACAGAGAGGATCGTTCCGCTTCGAAGGTGTGAAAAACGTGATGACCAGCGCATCCGATTCCACTCCCGGTCGATCGCGAACCCTTCTTCCGTGCCACAGTCGATGCTCGGCGGACCGAGCGCCTCACGCGTCGTCGAAATAGTCCGGGTGCGCGGTACGGACGCTGCCCAGCAGCTCGATCACCCGCGACAGGTGCCGGCGAATCAGCGTCTCGGCCTCGGGAGCGCGACCGTGTCGGATGCAATCGACAAGCTGCGCATGATCGGCACGTATCGTCTGCATCTCGGCCACGTCGGTCAGGCTCAACAGGCACAGCCGGTCCAGTTGCGACTTGTTCGACGCGATGGTCTCGTACGCCACCGCACGATCGGCTGCACGGCAGACAAGCGCATGAAAGGCGTAGTCCAGCGCATGGAAACGTGCGGGGTCCGCCGCATCGATCGCGCCCTGCTGTTCGTCCAGGCTTCGCTCGAACGCCTCGTCGACCGCGATGGTGTCTCGCTCGCAGGCGACCTTCAGCACCTCGATCTCGACGGCGGTGCGAACGAAGCGGGCGTTGAGCAAGGCTTGCTCCGAGATGCGCCGCACGCGCGTGGCACGCTGTGGCTGCACCCGCAGCATGTTCAAATCGTGCAAGCGGATGAAGGCTTCACGCACCGGCTGGCGCGAGACCTCGAACTGGCGGGCGACGTCGACTTCGGACAGCCTCGCACCGGGTAGCAGCCTCAGCGAAACGATGTCCGCGTGCAGCCGATCGAACACAACGTCGGAAGCCGTTCGTCGTCCCAAGGTGTCGCGCCGAGCCATTGCTGCTTCTCCGCGCAATCTAGCACGTACACCAACTCTGCCCCGCTAGCCGCGAAGATCGACAACGAGGGGGCGACGAGCGAGCCAGATCGCCGGCAGCACGGACAGCATGACCGACAGACCGGCGAGCATGGCCGGCGTGACCAGATCGGAGAAACCCAGTGTGACCGGCACATGCACGCCGCTCGTCGCACCGAGCCTCTCGGCCAGCAAGGCGGCCGACAGCACGCCGATTCCGATGCCCGCCAGCGCACCGACCAGCAGCAGGACCGTCGCGTAGCACCACACCAGCGCGAACACGAATCGACGCGGCGCGCCGAGCGCGCGCAGCATCGCGAAGCGGCGCGAGAAGCCGCGCAGCAGGATCGACAGGGCCACACCGATCGCGATCACCACCAGCACTTGGGTGATCCCGCTCAGCAGCGTCATCAGCCGGCGCACATCCCCCAGCACCCGGTACAGGCGCGTGAGCACCTCGGCCGGAAAGAACGCCATCGAGCGGGCGTTCGAGTAGCGTTCGCGCAGCGTGTAGTAGGCGCCCAGCGATTCGGCCCGCACCACCACCGCGGGCACCCCCGGCATGCGCGCGGGATCGAACGGCGGCCCGATGGCAGCATCCGCACCGGCGGCGTGCCCGTCGCCCAGTCCGTGCGCCAGCCACACCGTCTCCACCGGAACGATCACCGCGTCGTCCCAGGGCGTGCCTGTGGGCGGCAGACGGCCCACCAGTTCGATCTCCAGATGATCGTGCGCCCCGCTGACGGCATCGCCGATGCCGTGCGACGGCGAGACCCGCTGCCCGATCGGCAAGGCGACCGACGCGCCGATGACCGCCTCGTGGACGCCCTCGAACAGGCGCCCCTCGTCCATCGACGAATCATCCGGCCCGGTTGGCTCGATCCCGATCAGATACCGCACGAAGGCCGCCGTGGTACCGACCATCGGTGCACGACCGACGCTGTCGCCGAACGCCAGCGGGGAGGCCATCGTCACCGCCGGATCCTCCTGCAATCGCTGGAAGATCTCGCCGGACAGCAGCGGCAGGTCCGCCGGCTGCAGGTAGACCGCCGCCAGCAACGCGCCGGTGTCGTTGCCCGGCGCGGTGACCAGCAGGTCGAACCGGTCGGCGGCGCCGGCGGTACCGGCCCGAATGCCACGCTCCTGCACCTGGAGCGCCAGGCCCAGTCCGGTGGCGATCGCTATCAGCACCACGAAGATCAGCGCCACACCGGCATGACGGCGCAGCAGCGCACGCACCAGCGCGCCGGTGCGGTAGCGCCTCAGGCCGAGCACGAGCGCCAGCGCGGGCATCGTCAGCCAGCCGACCAGCACCGCAAGGTCCTGAGCGGTGGCCGGCAACGAACGCCAGGCCGATACCGGAAACTCGATCAAGGCGCGGCATCGCACGGTCGACCATCGACCAGTCTGACCACCCGGTCCGCCGATGCGATCAACGCCGGATCGTGACTGACCACCACCACCGTGCGCCGGCGTTCGTCGACGATGCGCCGCAGGGTGACGATCAGGCGATCGGCCGCCTCGCGATCCAGGCTGGCGGTCGGTTCGTCGGCCAGCACTATTCGCGGATCCGTGGCCAGAGCCCGCGCCACCGCCACGCGCTGTCGCTCGCCGCCGGACAGGGTGGAGACCGGGCGCGCATCGGCCGTGTCCAGACCGAGCCAGCCGAGCAGTTCCGCCGCGCGCCGACGAACGGTGGCGGAGGCATCAGGCGCACCCCAGGCAGCGCTCAGCGCCGCGTTGTCCAGCGCCGACAGCTCGTCGAACAGCAGGAAATCCTGGAACACCATGCCGACGCGTTCGGCCCGAAAGCGTGCCCGTGCCGCCTCCCCGAGCGTCGCGATGTCGGTGTCCCCCCAGTGGATGCTGCCGGTGCCGGGCACCTGCAGCCCGGCCAGCGTGAACAGCAAGGTGGACTTGCCGGCACCCGAGGGGCCGGCCAGCACCACGAACTCGTCCCGGGCGATGTCCAGGGCGCTCACATCGAGCACCACGCGCCCGGACGCTACCCGCACGCGAAGATCGCGCACGACGAGTCCGCCGCCCGCCGCGGCCGCCTCGACGGGTCGAGACGGCCGGGCTGGCGACGAGGCGTCAGACGCGCTCGACGACCGCATCGACCAGTCGTACCCGGCTCACGAAGCCGGTCTCGGGATCGGTCTCGGTGCCCAGTTCGAGCACCCCGTCCACCACGATGCCGATGTTGAAGGCCAGTACGTCGAAGCGCCGCTTGGTGCGCACCACCAGGATGTCCCGCGGCCATTCCGCCGCCGTTTCGCAGAACGGGCAGGTGGACATCGGTTGCTTGGTCAGCACGAAGAAGTCCGCATCGGCCTTCAACGGTGGCGCCATGAAGCCGCGAACCGGCACGCGCGTGCCGGCCAGCGACTCGGCCAGCGCCGAGAACGAACCGTCCTTCTCGTACAGCTCGCGCAGGCGGACCGGGGCGCTCGCCGACCCGGCCGCCAGCACCGGAGCGACCGGAGCGACGTGACCGAGCGTGACGGCACCGGCCGCCACCAGACCGCCACGCAACCAGCGACGCCGAGCGAAAGAGGTCTTCACGCTACGCCATCACTCGGCGCCGAACGCGGCGTGATGCATCACGTGGAAGATGAAGCTTTGCTCGATGGTACCGTCGAACAGGTGCGCGAACGGTCCGGAAGCGTAGACCGCCACGTCCTCGCCCGAGTGCGTCTCCGAGCTCTTGGGCAGCATCGCCTGCTGCAGGAAGTCAGGATCGGTGGCGTCCTCCTGGGTCAACGGCCCGCGTGTGCCGACCCAGCGATAGTCGGTGCTGTTGCCCTCCTCGTCGGTCTCGGTGGTCACGTCCAGCCGATCGATCAGCTGCGCGGCCGCGATGTCGCCATCGGTACCGATCGGTGCCGATTCCCCCTCGGCCGCCACGTCGGCGGCCTCGTCTGCAGCCTGGTCCGCGGCCTGGTCCGCGGCTTGGTCGCCTTCCATGTCCGGCATCGCCGGCAGCGCTTCCTTGCGAACGATGCTGCCCGGTCCGTTCAGGTAGCCCACCACCGAATAGGGTTGGCCATCGTCGGCCAGCTGCAGCTCGTCGGTGTGCTCGATGCCCAGACCGTTGATGCCGTAGCACAGCCCGGTGATCGGCGTGCCGCGTCCGCAGTAGCCGTTGAAGGCGATCGCGTGCTCGTGATCGGCGGTGACGACCAGCAGCGTGTCGGCATCGTCGGTGAGTTCCTGCGCCACGGCCACCGCCTCGGCGAACGCGACGCCGTCGGTGACCATGCGGTGCAGGTTGCCGGCATGGTTGGCATGGTCGACCCGTCCGGCCTCCACTTCCAGGAAGAAGCCCTCCTCGTTGCCCTCCAGCGCCTTGATCGCGGCCTCCACCATTTCGGCAAGGCTCGGCTCGCCGCTGCGGTCGAACTCGTACTGCATGTGGGAGGACTCGAACAGGCCCAGGATCGGGCCATCCTCGAGCGAGCCCACCGCGGCGAACGAGGCATCATCGAACACGTACTGTGCTCCCGCCTGCTGCGCCTTCTCGATCAGGTTGACGCCATCGGTGCGTCGGCCGGCCTGCTCCTCCTCGTCGGTGACGTCGCTGGGCAGGAAGTGCCGTCGCCCGCCGCCCATCGCGATGTCCACCCAGCCCTCGCTCATGGCGCTGATCAGCTGCGTGGCGATGTCCGGCACCTCGCAACCCTCGGGCAACGAGGAGTCGTCCTCGAAGTTGCGATCCGCCGAATTGGCGTACCCGGAGGCCGGCGTGGCGTGCGTGAGACGCGCGGTGGACACGATGCCCACCCGCTTGCCCGCCTCGGACATCATCTTCGTGATCGGGGTGACGGCGTTGTCCATCACGGTGGTGCAGTCGCCGCGATCCACGTTCTCGTTCACGTTGGTCACGCCGGCCCGCGTTTTCACACCGGTCAGCATGGCGGTCGCGGTACCGGCCGAGTCGGGCGTCTGGGCATTGACGTTGTAGGTCTTGACCAGCGCCAGGTGCGGCATGGTCTCCTGCGGCAGCACGTTCTCGTCCCCGAAATTGCCGTTCTGCTGACCGTGCCAGAGGCGCGTGGCGTAGTTGCTGCCGACCCCGTTGCCGTCGGAGACCATCAGGATGACGTTCTTGGCGCGGCTGGTGTTCAACTGGCGCGTCAGCCGCTCCTGCAGCTCCTCCTGGCCCTGGGTGAACCAGACGTTGTCGCTTTGCGCGGGCGCCTCCTGCGCAAGCGTTGCGGTGCTGAACAGCAGGGTCGCGACGGCGACGGCGAGCGGAGTCTTGCGAAGCATATCGTTGACGTTCCGTGGTAAGAGGAAGGATCGAACACGTGGTCGCGTGACAGGGTGTCGCCGAACCGATGACGGCACGATGACAGGCGAACCGTACCGGCACTCGCTCTTACACCGCAAGCACGCTACCGCTGACGCCATGACGATACTGCGCGGGTTCACCGCCCTGCTACTGCTGCAGCTGGTCGGTGAGGTGCTGTCGCGACTGCTGTCGCTGCCGGTTCCCGGACCGGTCATCGGACTGATGCTGCTGCTGGCACTGCTGGCGGCACGTCCGGCATGGTTGCCCGTGTTCAGCGGCGCCGGCGATGCGCTACTGGCCCACCTGTCGCTGCTGTTCATCCCGGCCGGCGTCGGTGTGCTGGTGCACATCGACCGCCTGAACGGCGTGCTGCCGGGCGTGATCGCGACGCTGGCGCTGAGCACGCTGCTGGGCATGAGCGTGACCGCCCTGATCCTGCAGCGGCTGATGCGCGGACGCCCGACGCGCGACACGCCCGCGCACGACGTGGCGGAACGCTGACGTGCAGGCGCTCGAGCTGGATGCCCTGTGGGTCTACCTGTCCGGGTCGCCGCTGGTGGCGCTGGCGCTGACCCTGGCCTGCTATCTGGCAGCCTCCGCCCTGTTCGAACGCTCCGGACGCTTCCCGTTGCTGAACCCGGTGCTGGTCTCGGTCATCGTGCTGGTGGGCGTGCTGCGCCTGGCCGACATCCCGTACGCGGACTACTTCGACGGCGCCCAGTTCGTGCACTTCCTGCTCGGCCCCGCCACCGTCGCGCTCGCGCTGCCGCTGTATCGCGAACTGCCGGTGCTGCGTCGCCACCTCGTGCCGATCGGCATCGCGCTGTGCGCCGGCCTTTTCGTCACCCTCGCCTCCACGCTGCTGATCGCGCGGCTCAGCGGGCTGGACGACATCGTGCAGAGATCGATCGCCGCCAAGTCGGTGACCGCTCCGGTGGCGATGGGCATCGCCGAGCGGCTCGGCGGCGTACCCAGCCTGACGGCGGTGTTCGCGATCCTGACCGGGGTGTTCGGCGCGGTCGTGGCGGTGCCGTTGCTGTCGCTTTTGAGGGTTCGCGACGATGCGGCCAAGGGCCTGGCGATCGGGCTGGTGGCGCACGGTATCGGTACCGCCAGGGCGCTGGGCATCAGCGAGCGCGCCGGCGCCTACTCGGGGCTCGCGATGGCGCTGAGCGCAACGATATCGGCGGTGGTGCTGCCGATCGCGATCGGCGTGCTGATGCCGGCGAGTGGCTAGACGGGGTCGCCTAGACGGGGTCGCCTAGACGGGGGCGCCGAGACGGGGGCGCCCGGGCGGGTCGACGTTCAAGACCGATCCGCTTCGGCCGATCTCCACAGGCATGGCAACCCGGTGCGCATGAGCGTACTCGCTGCCGGGAGGCACGGCCGATGAAGCAGTCCAGCGACGAATCAGGCACACGCGCCGCCGCGAAGGCCGGCCAACCGCCGAGACAGATCCGCAGGCTTCGCTGGCTTCACGCCTCGATCGTTCTCTCGTCGCTACTCGTCACGCTCGGTGCCTGGCAATACGCCAGCCACACGCTCGACGAGCGCAACCGGTTGCGCTTCGATCGCCAGACCGAACAGGTCGTCGAGCAGGTGCGCGAACGCCTGGACTCTCACGCCAGCCTGCTGCGCGCGACGGTCGGCTTCATCGAGGCCACCGGTGACGATGACGTACCCGGCTGGCGCAACTTCGTGGGCGCACTCGGGCTGGAGGAGCGCTTTCCGGAACTCGTCGGCCTGGCCGCCGTGCGCCACGTGCCGAACCGGCAGCTGACCGCTTTCCTGTACGAGAAGCGGGTGGTGCAACCGACGTTCGCGCTGTACCCGGCCCATCGGCAGTCCTATCACCTGCCGGTGGTGCTGGTCAGCCCGGACACGCTGGCCGACTCGGTCAACGGCTACGATCTGGCCTTCGATGCAACGCGACGCGAGGCGTTCGAACGTGCCGTGGCCCGCAACGAAGTGACCTTGACCGCCCCGTTGCGCCCCACGGGCGAAGCCACGCCGGGTGCGGTGATGGTGGCTCCCTATCGGGTGGGGAACACCGGACACCGTGGCGCCATCGTCACCTCGATGCTGTTCGAGCAGTTGGCACGCGGCGCGCTGGCGCCGGCCCGGCGCACGATACGGATGAGCATCAGCGACGGCGGAGAGACGATGTTCGACGAGCTGTCCAACCGGTCGGACACCGCACTGGATCCGCGACCGCTGTTCGAGAAGCAGATCGTCCTGCGCGTCTACGATCGGGAATGGCGTATCGACATGCACAGCACCCGCGGCTTCCGCACGGATGCCGGGATAGCGACCCCCTGGCTGGTCCTGATGTTCGGACTGTGCATCGATGCCCTGCTGATCCTGTTGCTGTGGTTCCAGGATCGCGCCGGGCAACGCCTGCTGATCGCGGCACGCAAGCTGCGCGGCGAGCGCCGGGCGCTGGCTCAGAGCAACGAGAAGCTCGAGACGTTCGCCTGCGTGGTGTCACACGACCTGAAGGCGCCGCTGCTCGGCATCCGGTGCCTGATCGATGTGGTGGAGGACGATCTGGACGCCGACGGCCCGGACCTGCGGCAAGGCATCCTTGCGCACCTGGACAAGATGCGCGAGCGCATCACGCGTACCGACGCGATGATCGATGGCGTGCTGGCCTATTCGGGATTCGGCTCGCACGAACCGGTGATCGACACGGTCGATATCGGCGCCCTGGTGCACGAGATCGGCGCGACGCTGGACATCGGCAATCGGGCGCTGCGCTTCACCGGCGACACGACACCCCTGTCGACCGACCGCGTGCGACTCGTTCAGGTGCTGGAGAACCTGATCGGCAACGCCTTCAAGTATCACCACGACCCCGTCCGGGCCCGGGTACGTGTCGATGTGAAGGAAGCCGACGATGACTGGCTGCAAATCCGCGTCATCGACAACGGCCGCGGCATCGATCCGGCGCTGCGCGAACAGGTCTTCGAGCCGTTCGTGACCGGGCACGGCACCGAGCGGACCGACAGCACCGGCGTGGGTCTGGCCATCGTGCGCAAGGCGGTGGAAAGCGTCGGCGGGCGGGTCAGCGCCGAGCCGACACCGGGCGGCGGCGCGACGATCGCCTTCACCTGGCCGCGCCAGCCGGGCGACGAGGCGGAAACGGTCGCACCGCTGCTCGGTGCCGACGAGCTGGATGACGCCGATCCCGGCCTGCGCATGGCCGCGTAGGGCGCCTTTGCGACTCCCTAGTCCACGTCCACGATGCTGACCGTATCCTCGCTCTGCGCCAGGGTCCACGCGAAGCCGATCGCGAACGCGGTCGCCTCGGCGGTCTCGAACAACGGGCTGTCCTCGTTGGCAGTCCCGCCGTTCAGGCTCTGTCCGATACCGGCGAACAGGCGCACCCGCGGCGTCGGCCGGTAGGCCGCACCCAGGAACAGTTCGGTGCCCAGGTAGCCACCACCGGCATCGAACGCGGCACGTGTCGTGTTCGCGAACTCCGGGGCGACCTCGTAGTAATACTCGTGCAGCCGATCTTCGGCGACGACCGCGTTCAGGCGCGCGATCAGATCGAAGCGCGTTCCGGCCACGCGCCGCCGCACCGCGCTCAATCCCAGCTCGCCCAGCACGCCGAGCCCGTCCAGCGACGAGAAGTCGGTCGACACCACGTAGCGCAACGCGGCACTGCTGCTGAACTGCCAGCGTCCGCCGTCCGGCATCGCACGATTCACGAAGACCAGCTGCGCGCGCGGACCGACCTCGAACAGGAAATCCAGGTCCGGCAGGCCGTCGCGCACCCCGCCCGACTCAGCGCTGGAGGAGATGCCGCCGCCGAACGACACATCGACCTTGAAGCGCGCGCGCTCCAGCGCGACGGCGCGCAGGCCGCCATCGCCCAGCCGCACCACCGGGCTTCGGTAGATGAAGAACGGCAGCGCGATGCCGCGCCGGTTCGGATCGCTCGAACCCGGATAGTCGAAGCCGTTCAGGTACCCGCCGCCGATGCCGGCCTCCCAGCGGGGCTTGAGCGTGAATCCTTCTTCCACCACGGTGTCCGCGATCACGGGTGGTTCCACCGCCGGGGTCTGCGCGTTCACCGGCAGCCAGGGCAGGCAGATCAGCAGCAGCGTGACGAGAAGGAGGCGACGGTTCATCGTGCGGCACTCTACACGCTGCAGGTCGCCAGCCACTCGCGCACCCGTGCCACCGGATCCGGGTGCCGAAGCACATCGGTCACCACGCACACGCTGTCCGCGCCATGCGCAAACGCCTGGCTCGCACGCGCCGGCGTGAAGCCGCCGATCGCCACCAGCGGGATCGCGCCGATGCGCGCCTTCCAGCGCGCCAGCTTGTCGACCCCCTGCGGTCGCCACGGCATCTTCTTCAGCTGCGTGGCATGGATCGGCCCGAGCGCCACGTAGTCGGGCGAGAGTGCCAGCGCGTGTTCCAGTTCGGCCCGGTCGTGCGTGCTGATGCCCAGACGCACGCCGGCCGCGCGCAATGCACCGATGTCGGCCCCGTCCAGGTCCGACTGCCCGAGGTGCACCGCATCGATGCCCTCCTCCAGCGCGATGCGCCAGTGATCGTTAAGCCACAGTCGCGCTCCGTACTCGCAGCAGAGACGCTGCGCGCATCGAGCCTGGTCGCGCAGCTCCGGGTGAGCCGCATCCTTGATGCGCAGCTGCACGGTACGTACGCCCGCGGCCAGGAAGTCCTCGAGCGAGGCGGTGTCGTCCACGATCAGGTAGAAACGTGACAGCGCCGCGGGCGCCTGCGGGTGCCCGGTCATGACACTGAACTGAACGGTGTACCTTCCAGCGGCGAGGACGGCGTGGCCAGGTCGCGTGAAAGGATCGGCCCGGCACGGTACGCGCCGCGTCCGGCGAGCACCGCCTGCGCGAACGCCTCGGCCATGCGTACCGGGTCCCCGGCCCGCGCCACCGCGGTATTGAGCAGCACCGCATCCATGCCCATCTGCAGCGCTTCGCAGGCGTGCGACGGCCGGCCCAGTCCGGCATCGATGATCATCGGCACCTCGGGGAAGGCGGCGCGCAGCGCGCCCAGCGCGTACGGATCGTTCAGACCGCGACCGCTGCCGATGGGCGCGCCCCAGGGCATCAGCACCCGACACCCCGCATCCAGCAGCCGCCCGGCCACCACCGGATCGTCGGTGGTGTAGGGGAACACCTCGAAGCCGTCGGCGCACAGGATGCCGGCCGCCTCGACCAGCGCGAACACGTCCGGCTGCAGCGTGTGGTGATCGGCGATCACCTCCAGCTTGATCCACGGCGTGCCGAACAGCTCGCGCGCCATCATCGCGGTGTTGACCGCCTCCTTGACGGTGCAGCAGCCGGCGGTGTTGGGCAGCAGCCGCGCGCCCGCCCGGCCGATCAGCCGGTGAAACGCCTGACCGCTGTCCGCGATCGAGGACTCGCGCCGCACCGATACGGTGATGACGCCGGTGCCGGAGGCGTCGATCGCATCGAGCAGGGTCTGCGGTGACGGGTAACCGGCGGTGCCCAGCATCAGGCGAGAACGGCAAGCCTGGCTATATAGAATCAGCTCGTCCGGAGCATCCATCCGCTCAGCCCCCGCCGATCGGCACGACGATGTCGATCGCATCGCCTTCGCCCAGCTCGGTATCGGCCCGCGCCTCGCGCGGCACGAAGGTGCCGTTGAGCGCGGTGGCCACGCGGGCCGGTTCGTGACCCAGCACATCGAGCAGCGCGGCCAGATCGGTCTGTTCGGTATCGGCGCACTGCCCGTCAATCGTGATCTTCATCCATCACCTCTTCATCGGTTCGTCCGTCCAGCGCACGCTCCAGCGCACGCCGGGCCATGGCCGGAGCGCACAGGAAGCCGTGGCGGAACAGGCCGTTCACGTACAGGGTTCGTCCCCGTCGGCGCAATCGGGGCAGGTTGTCGGCGAAGGCCGGGCGCGCATCCGCGCCGCTCTCCAGCAACCGCGCCTCGCCGAACGCCGGGTGCAACGCGTGCGCGCTGTTCAGCAGCTCCATCAGCGAACGTGCCGACACCGGGCCACGATCGTCGCTCTCGATCATCGTCGCACCGACCATGTAGACCCCGTCGGCACGCGGCACCACGTAGATCGGGTGACGCGGGTGCAGCAGGCGGATCGGGCGGTGCAGCGTCAGCTCGGGCAGCCGCAGCAGGCACATCTCGCCGCGCACGCCACGCAGGTCCGGCAGGGCGTCACGTGCCGCCAGGCCGCGGCAATCGATGCGCCAGTCGAACGTGTCGGGCACCGTGGTCCGGCGCCCTTGCGCCAACGTGTCGTGCACCACCCGCACGCTTGGATGGACGCGCAGCCGTTGCCACAGGGCGCCCAGCGCACCGCGCGGATCGAGATGCGACTCCCGATCGAAATGCAAGCCCGCACCAAACCGGGATTCCAGCGCCGGCTCCAGTGCCGCGATGCCGCCGGCATCCAGACGCCGGTACGACTCGGTGCGGGCCGCGAACTGTTCCAGATCGGCCCGATCGCGTGCGCCTGCCAGCACCAGCGTGCCACCGGTCTCGACCCGCGGCGCATGCCGCTGCCAGAACGCCCTGCTCTCCACGCCGAGAGTGGCGATCAGCGCGGCTGCGCTCTCGCGCTCGCACCACGGCGCCAGCATGCCGCCGGCCCACCAGGAACAGCAATCGGTGCCCGGACCGTCACCGGCGCTGCGCAGCGTGACCCGGCAGTCGCGCTCGGCGAAGGCGTGAGCGCAGCACAGCCCGGCAACGCCGGCACCGAGCACCTCGACGTGCGGTTCGCTCACTTCATCTGCCCGGACGGCCGACCGGACAGCTGACGGGCGTAGCTGTCCAGCGCCGGCGGCTCGTCGATCAGCCCCTGCGCCTGCAGATAGTGCGCGAACCGCTCGTAGCGCCCGGTGTCCAGCGCCGCGGGCCGCAGCGCGAAACGCGGCAGCGTGTCGCGCCAGGCACGCCGGTTGAGCTCGTTGTCCAGCCCGTCGACATCGCTGCCGGCGAACAGTGCCCAGGCCTCGTCGGGCCGATTGACGATGAAGGCGACCGCGCGTTCGAGCACGTCCGTGAACGCCATCAGCACCCGGGCGTCCGGCTCGTCGCCCAGCCGATCGCGATTCGCCACCACGATCAGCTCGTCGTAGGCCGGCACGCCGTGCGCTTCGGGAAAGAACGCCCGTCCCGGACGACCCTCGATGTCCATCTGGTTCAGCTCGAAGTTCCGGAACGCCCCGATCACCGCATCCACCTGCCCCGACAGCAACGACGGCGACAGCGAGAAGTTGACGTTGATCAGCTCGATGTCGTCCAGGCCGAGCCCCTCGCCTTCGAGCATGGTGCCCAGCAGGGCATCCTCGAAGCCGCCGACCGAATAGCCCACGCGCCGGCCCTTCAGGTCGGCGATCGATTCGATCGGCCCGTCCCGCAGCACCACCAGCGAGTTCAGCGGCGTGGCCACCAGCGTGGCGATGCGCATCAGCGGCAGGCCGGCATCCGCCTGCACGTGCAGCTGCGGCTGGTAGGTCACCGCCAGGTCCGCCTTGCCGGCGGCCACCAGCTTGGGCGGCAGGCTCGGGTCGGCAGGTTCCACGAAGGTGACGTCCAGACCGGCCTGCGTGAACCAGCCCTGTTCATCGGCGACGATCAGCGGCGCATGGTCCGGGTTGACGAACCAGTCCAGCAGCACGGTGAGCGCGGTGCGCTCGCCCTCGTCGGCGGCGTGCGCAAGCGTTACGGGCAGGCACAGCAGGACGTACAGGATCGAACGCATCATCGGGTCGGGAGCTCGTCGGTGGTGGCAGGGGTGGCGCGAGGGTCGGGGGTGGACGACAGGTGCAGGTGATCGCCCTGCCAGTACAACGCTCGATCCAGGCAACGATCGACCGCGGCGTAGAGCGCGATGGCCAAGGCGCACAGGCAGGCCAGGGCGGCGAACATCAGATCGGTCTGCAGCCGCGCGTTGGCCTGCAGCATCGCGTGGCCCAGGCCTGCGCTGGAGCCGGTCCATTCACCGACCACCGCACCGATCGGGGCGACCGAGGCGGCGACGCGGATGCCCGAACCGATCGAGGGCAGCGCGGCCGGCAGGCGCAGGTGCCACAGTTCGGCGCGACGACTCGCGCCCAGCGTGCGCGCCAGGTCCAGCATCGCAGGGTCCGTGTGACGCAGGCCGTCGACGCTGGCCGCCACCACCGGGAAATAGATGATCAACGTGGCCATCGCCACCTTGGCGCCCGGCCCGTAGCCCAGCCACAGCGTGAGCACCGGCGCGAGGGCGAACACCGGAACGGCCTGGCTGATCACCATCAGCGGCAACGCCCAGCGGCGCGCACCGTGCACCACGCACAGCAGCACGGCGCTGCCCACGCCCAGCGTGACGCCCAGCACCAGGCCGGCCACGATTTCCGCACCCGTCACCACGGCATGCCCCGCCAGCGCGTGCCGGTGTTCGAACAGGGCTTGCAGTACCTGCCAGGGCGCGGGCAGGATCCAGGGCGCCACACCGCCGATGCTCACCACCGCCTGCCACGCCACCAGCAGGACGAGCAGCGCCGGCAGCATCCGGGTGGCGGCGTCGAGACGACGGCCCGACACGGGCCGCGATGCCTTCGTGCCGGTACCGGTTCGTTCGGCCGTCATGCACCCTGCAGGGCCGACCACAGCGTGTCGACCTGTGCCAGCAGCGCCGCCGAACGGATATCGCGCGGCGCGTGACCCTCGACGCCGAGGGTGTGCCGCACCGCGCCTTCGTCGAGCACGCTCACCGCGTCGGCCAGTCGCAACGCCTCCAGCGGATCATGGGTCACCAGCACGACCGTGCGCTGGCCGAGCAGGCGATGCGCCAGCGCCTGCAGGGCATGGCGGGTGATGGCGTCCAGTCGCGAGAACGGCTCGTCCATCAGCACCACCGGACGGTCCTCGAACAGGGTGCGTGCCAGCGCCACGCGCTGACGCTGGCCGCCGGACAGGGTGGCCGGCAAAGCCCCGGAGCGTTCGGCCAGCCCGACCTGCTCCAGCAACGAGCGCGCCCGTTCGATGGACGCTGCACGCGGTTGCCCGCGCAACCGCGCGCCCAGCATCACGTTGTCGCGCGCCGACAGCCACGGCAGCAGGCCGTCCTCCTGTGCCATCAGAGCGATGCGCCCTTGCAGGGGCTGTCCGTCATCGACCTCGACCCGGCCGCCGTCCAGCGATTGCAGGCCGGCCAGCACCCTGAGCAGGCTCGACTTGCCGGTGCCGGAGCGACCGAGCAGCGCGTGCCAGCGCCCCGCCGCGATGGCGAGCCACAGCCGGTCCAGCACGGATCGACCGGAGAACGCGAGCGAGACGCCCTCGATGCGCAGGCCTGGCGCCCGTGCCGCCGGCATGACGGGCTCGCGGGCATGGCGGGCAGCGATCATCGTACCGGCCACCAGGCGTGGAAGTGATGCACCGGCCCATGACCCCGGCCGATGCCGAGCGTGTCCGCCGCGCCGATCGCTCGCTGCAGCCACGCGATCGAATCGCTCACCGCCGGCACCAGCGCATCGCCCTTGGCCAGGTGCGCCGCGATGGCGGCCGACAGACTGCAGCCGGTGCCGTGCGTGTTGCGCGTGACGGTGCGCGGATGCACGTGACGGATCGTGCCCCCGGCGTGCACCAGCAGATCGACGACCTCGTCGCCGTCCCGGTGTCCGCCCTTGGCCAGTACCGCGGCCCCGCCCGTGTCCGGACCCAGGACCCTGGCCTGCGCCAGGGCCTCGGCCTCGCTGCACGCCTCGGCCTGCCCGCACAGGATCGCAAGCTCCGGCAGGTTCGGCGTCAGCAGTGTCGCCAGCGGACACAGGCGTTCCAGCAAGGCGCCGTGCGCATCCTCGGCCAGCAGCGCAGGCCCGCTCTTGGCGATCATGACCGGATCGAGCACCACCGGAATGTCGGGATGGTTCGCCAGCACCTCGGCCACCGCTTCGATGATCGCCACGCTGGACAGCATGCCGATCTTGATCGCGTCCACCGTCAGGTCATCGAGCACCGCGTGCAGCTGCGCCGTCACGAAGGCGGGCGGCACATCGTGGATCGCCGACACCGTCCGGGTGTTCTGCGCGGTCAGCGCGCTCAGCACGGTGGCGCCGTACACGCCCAGTGCGCTGAAGCTCTTCAGGTCCGCCTGCACACCCGCACCGCCGCCCGAGTCCGAGCCTGCGATGCTGAGCGCGACCGGTACGCGCGAGGGCGCGTCCGGTGCGCTGTCCGGTCCGGCTGGCCGCGCGAAGGGGTGCCGTGTCAGGTCGTCCGATCCGCTCATCGCCATCGCCTCGCGGGATCGGACCGGGGCGGGGGAGGCGTCGGCGGTACCCGGATGAACGCGAGCACGGCCTGGCTTGATCCCTACGTCGGCATTACCCGCATCAGGTTCGTCGGGATCGAGGGAACCGTGCAGGTTCCGCTCATCTCAGCTGCCGACCGTCCTGGCCGTTCGCACCCCGTCAAGTGCCGACAACCGTAGCACGGCGCGTAGACTGCCGCGATGTTCTACACCCACGCAGCGCTCGATCGCGCCGACCACCTGCGCGCTCGCCCCGACCGCCTGCAGGCCCTGCGCTCGGACCCTGCCGCCCGGCTGGTGCCGATCCGCGACGGCGGCGCGCTGGTCGCCAGCGGCACCGACGGTGCACCGCGACTCGCCTCGCTGCCGGGCGATGCGCCACTGCCGCAAGGTAGCGGCGACGAGGTCTTTCTCGGACTGGTCGCCGATCAACCCTGGTTCGCCGTCCCCGCCACGGCCTTGAACGAGGGGCAGGCGAGCGAGCTGGCAGCCCGTGCCGTCGATGCGCGGGGCGAGGCCACGAACGCACGTTTCGAGGAACTGCGGCGCATCGGCCCGCTGCTGCCCGCCGACGAGGGCGCATTGCTGGCCTTCGCGCGCGGGCTGGTGTGGTGGCAGGAGACCACGCGCTTCTGCTCGCGCTGCGGCCATGCGCTCCGGACCGGCAACGGCGGGCACGTGCGCCGCTGCACGAACCCGGACGAGTCGCACGCGCACTTTCCGCGTACCGATCCGGCGGTGATCATGCTGGTGACGCTTGCCGCGAAGGCCGATCTGCCCGAACGCTGCCTGCTGGGCCGCAATGCCGGCTGGCCCGTCGGCGTGTTCTCGACGCTGGCAGGCTTCGTCGAGCCGGGCGAGAGCCTGGAACAGGCGGTCGTTCGCGAAGTGCTCGAAGAGGCATCGGTACGCGTCGATCGGGTGCGCTACGTCGCCTCCCAGCCGTGGCCGTTCCCGCGCTCGATCATGCTCGGCTTCGAGGCACGCGCCACCAGCACCCGCATCGAATGCGATCCGACCGAGCTGGCCGATGCGCGCTGGTTCACGCGCGACGAGCTGGTCACGTTCGGCAACTGGGGGGACGAGGGCGACGGCTTCAAGCTGCCGCGACCCGACTCGATCGCCCGATTCCTGATCGAGCGCTGGCTGCGGCGAGAGCCGTCGCCCTGACGGGCTCGATCAGGGCGTTCGTGACAACGCGGCCGACACCTGCGGCGGTATCGGGGTGGCCGCCCCGTGCAGCGGCACGCCCATCTCCTCGGCCAGCGCGGTGATCGCCTCGATCCGATCCGCATCCAGCGGATGGGTGGTCGAGAACCGCTCCAGCCAGCCGGGACGGCGTGACGGTGCGCGTTCGGCCTGGATCAGCTCGAACAGCGTGGCCGCCCCGTTCAGGTGCCCGTACAGCGCGGCCACCGCGCCGCTGGCCGCCCGGTCCGCCCGACGCTCCATGCGCCGCGTGAACTGCATGCCGGTGAGCAGCCCGGCACGCGACAGCGCATCGGAGGCGCCGGCGGTACCGGCGTTGCCGGTCAAGGCCGCCAGCACCAGGGCGCTGGCCACCCCGCCACCGAGCCCTGCCGCCGGATCGCGATGGATCACGTGTGCCATCTCGTGCGCCACCACCATCGCCAGCGCGTTCTCGTTCGGCATGCGCTCGAGCAGGCCCCGGTAGAACAGCAGGTTGCCGCCCAGCGTGGCGAAGGCGTTGAACGTGTCGCCGCTGTCGTAGTGGATCGTCACCTCCATGCCGGCCGGCAGGTCCAGACCCGGTGCCAGGCGCTCGGCCAGCTCGTTCAGGTAGTGCCGCACCGGATCGTCGACCGGCGCATCGCCGAACTCGATGTCCAGCGAGCGCATCACGCGCTGCTCGGCCGAGAACGGCACGAACCGGCCCAGCAAGGCGCCGGCGAACTGGGTGGCGAGCACCAGCAGGACCACCAGCAGGGCCGCGGAGGCGGACAGGATCGCGAACCGGCGCAGCGGATGTCCGGCGGTGACGTTGATGCCTTCGGCCGGCTGACGGTTCTCGTAGTCGACCATGTGCCTCGATCGCCTAGGCGTTCGTCGCGCGGAGGGCGACGGGCTCGTCCGCGATCAGTGCGGTGCCGTAGGCCAGCACCTCCATGGCCGGCACGCGTCCCGCGCCGATGCGCGACGTCTCGTACTTGACGTTGAACACGTACCCGGCCCCCAGTTCCTGCGCCTCGGCCTTCATGCGCAGCAGCGCCTCGCGCCGCGCCCGATCGATCAGCGACTCGAACGGGGTGACCCGGCCGCCGAACAGGTTGATCAGCCCCGACACGAACGTCTTGAAGTAGTCCGAGGCGATGACGACGCTGCCACCGACCAGCTGCTGGCGATAAGCTCGATCGGTGGCCGGGAAGCGGCTGGCGATGGCCGGCAGCGCGTTCGCTTCCCGTTCGCGCGCGATCAGGCTCTTCAGGTGGCGTCGCTCGGCGAGCTGGCCGAATCCGTAGCCGATCACCAGCAGCGCCACCACCCCGTAGATCTGGTACATCAGCGCGGCGCCAGCGTGACCGCGGTGCCGTAAACGAAGATCTCGGCCGCTCCGGCCGCGATGCTGGAGGTGCTGTAGCGCACGTTCAGCACCGCGTCGGCGCCCAGGCTGCGCGCCTGCTCGACCAATCGCCCGGTCGCCTCCTCACGCGAATCCTGCAGCAGTTCGGTGTAGCCCTTGAGCTCCCCGCCGACCAGGTTCTTGAACATCGCGCCCAGGTCTCGGCCCACGTGCTTGGAGCGCACCGAGCTGCCCTGCACCAGGCCCAGGTGACGGACGATGGTCTGCTCGGGCAGCACTTCGAGATTGGACAGCAGCATGGCCGGGATGTCAGGTCGGGGATCCTCACAGTGTAGGCCCGGGACCGATCCGACCGGTCGATGCCGCGGAGCGAACGACGATCCGTCAGGATTTCATGTGACAGAACAGTGAAAAATCGTCAAGGAACAGTCATATTTCCTAATTTTCATTGAACAGGATGTTCTTTTGACGCACCGTGCCCCTTGACCCTGCCCGTGGTGTTCCCGGCGTGGTCGCTGAATCGATGTCTCCCTTGATCATGGACAACCGGCGTAGCGCATTGCAGACAATCGATCGTGCATCCTGGATCCTGCTGGCGCTGGCGGCAACGCTGCTCGTGGCGCTGTGGGCGCTGTTCAACCGGCCGGATCATGCGCCACCGTGGCCGCAGTCGATCGAGGGCGTGTCGTTCTCGCCGTTTCGTGCCGGCCAGACGCCCAAGTCGGTCGATTTCTATCCCAGCGAGGAGCAGATCTCACGCGATCTCGCGCTGCTCGCCGGCAGCGTCGAGTCGGTGCGCACCTACTCGGTCGAGGGCACGCTCGGTTCGGTACCGCGTCTTGCGCGCGAGCACGGGCTGCGCACGACCGTCGGTCTCTGGATATCGGACGACCTGGAGCGCAACCGCCGGGAAATCGACGAACTGGTACGTCGCCTGCCTGAGTTCCGCGCAGCGGTCGAGGCGGTGGTGGTCGGCAACGAGACACTGCTGCGCGGCGAGCTGACGCTGCGCGAGCTGACCGCCTACGTGGACGAGGTGCGCGCACGCGTCGCCCCCATCCCGGTCACCGTGGCGGAGACCTGGTACAACTGGACGCGCTACCCCGAGCTTGCCGCGCACGTCGACTTCGTGACGGTGCACGTGCTGCCGTACTGGGAAGGGGTACCGGCCAACCGGGCTCACGACTACGTGTTCGAGCGCTACGACGAGGTGCGGCGGCAGTTCGCCGGTCGCACCGTCACGCTCGGCGAGGTCGGCTGGCCCAGCGAAGGGCGCCGTCGCGGTGGTGCCGAGCCTTCGCTCAGCAATCAGGCCAGCTTCCTGCGCCGCTTCCTGGCGGAGGCCGAACGGCGCGGCAGCGACTACTTCGTGCTCGAGGCCTTCGACCAGATCTGGAAGACCGACGAAGGGGCGGTCGGGCGCTACTGGGGCATCTACGATGCGGAGCGTCAGCCGAAATTCCCGTTCGCCGCCCCGGTGACGCCGGTGCCCGAATGGCCGGTGCTGGCCGGCTTCTCGATCGCCTTCACGATCCTGATGCTGACGTTGCTGCTGCGCGACAGTCGCGGTCTGGTGCACGGGGGGCGCGGCTTCCTGGTCATCATCTCCTGCCTGGTATCGTCGACCGTGGTGTGGATGGTCTACGACTATTCGCAGAAGTACCTCACCTGGCAGCAGGTGGTGGTGGGCATCGGCATCCTGTGCGCCGCCTTCTGCATCACGCTGGTGCTGCTGGCCGAGGCGCACGAGCTGGCCGAGTCGCTGTGGAGCAGCAAGAGCGTGCGACGTCGCGTGCTGCGCCCGGGCAACGGCGCGGCGACACCGAAGGTGTCCATCCACGTGCCGATCCACAATGAACCGCCGGAGATGGTCATCCAGACGCTGGCCTCGCTGCGCGCGCTGGACTACCCCGACTTCGAGGTCATCGTGGTCGATAACAACACCGCCGACGAGGCGGTCTGGAAGCCGGTGCAGGCCTGGTGCGAGCGCCAGCACGACCAGCGCTTCCGCTTCTTCCACGTCGATCCGCTGGCAGGCTTCAAGGCGGGTGCGCTGAACTACGCGTTGGAGCGCACCAGCCGCGATGCGGTGCACGTGGCGGTGATCGACAGCGACTACATCGTCGAGCCCGACTGGTTGAGCGCCTGCGCCCCGTTGTTCGACGACCCGCGCGTGGCCATCGTGCAGGCACCGCAGGACTACCGCGATGCGCGCGCCAGCCTGTTCAAGTCGATGATCTACTGCGAGTACGCCGGCTTCTTCGGTATCGGCATGGTCAATCGCGATGCGCGCAACGCGATCATCCAGCACGGCACCATGACGATCGTGCGGCGCAGCGTGCTCGACCACGTCGATGGTTGGTCCAGCTGGTGCATCACCGAGGATGCCGAGCTGGGCCTGCGCATCCTGGCCGCCGGCCACCGTGCCACCTACGTGCCCCGCTCGTTCGGACGCGGGTTGATGCCCGACAACTTCCTGGACTACAAGAAGCAGCGGTTCCGCTGGGCCTACGGATCGGTCCTGATCCTGCGCCACCACATGCGCTACTTCCTGAACCTGTCGCCGTCGCGGCTGACCTCGCGCCAGCGCTATCACTTCCTGGCCGGCTGGCTGCCCTGGATGGCCGACGGGCTGAGCCTGGGGTTCAATTGCATCGCGCTGGCCTTCTCGGTGCTGCTGATCTGCTACCCGCACGGGTTCACCCCACCCGAGGTCATGCTCAGCCTGCTGCCGATCGCGCTGTTCGGATTCAAGCTGGTCAAGATGCTGCTGCTGTATCGCATCCGCATGGCGGCCAGCTTCGGTCAGAGCCTGGCGGCCGCCCTGGCCGGTCTGGCGATGTCGCACACCATCGCCCGCGCGATGCTGGCCGGACTGCGCACCACCTCGATCGGTTTCTTCAGGACGCCCAAGCAGGCCGATCGCCACGGCGTGCTACGCGCCCTGGGGGATGCGCGCGAGGAGGCCTTGCTCGGCTTTGCGCTGCTGCTGGCCGCCGGGGTCATCAGCCAGCGGGATGACGCCTACCTGAACGATACGCGGCTGTGGATGACGCTGCTGATCGTGCAGAGCATTCCGTACGTGGCCGCGGTCACCGTGTCGCTGATCTCCAGTTTCGATCGTGAACGCAACACCACGCGCACCGACGATGCCGCGCTGATGGCCGGCCTGCCGGCCGCTGTCGAACGGGCCGCTCGTCGTTGATGGCCGGGGGGCCGGCCAACCGGCATCGATGACGGCCGCCCGGTGAACGCCTCCGTCGGACGGAACCTGCCGGGCTCGACGCTCATCGTCGTGGTCGCCACGCTGGCGACCACGCTGGTGCTGCGGCTGATCCTGGAGCACCTGATGTCGGTGCCCACCGAATGGCGCTGGTTCTGGCGCGACGCGTTCGGCAACCTGGCCTTCGTGCTGGTGTTCTGGGCGCTGATCCGGCGGCTGGTGCCTACCCTCGCCTTCAGTCTGACGCTGATCGCAGGCTTCCAGATCTGCAACGGCATCAAGCTGCTGGTGCTGGGCGTACCGGCCAGTCCCGACGATTTCATCAACGTCGGCAACCTGGTCTTCCTGACCGACGGACTGGCGCGCGTGGGCGTGATCGCGGTGCTGGTGGTGCCGGTCCTGGTGCTGTGGTGGCTGGTGCACTGGCGCACCCCGGTCACCTGGATCGTCGTCGCCTCGATCGCGCTGGCCGTGGTCGGCACGCTGCACTACCCGGTACCGTTGCGCACCGCACTGGATGGCCGGTTCGGCAATTCGGTGTGGGATCAGCCCGGCAACTACCGCACCCGAGGCCTGGCGCTGCACCTGGTGCAGGAGGCGGTGCGCACCGCCGCCAAGGTCGGACGCGCGCCTGACCGGGCCGCGGTCGATGCCGCGCTGGCCGACCATGCCCGCCCGGTAGCGGCCGATCCGAGCTTGTCGGTTGCGCCGGCTGCGGCGCCGACCCGCAATGTCCACATAATCGTGCTGGAGTCGTTCTTCGATCCGTTGCAGCTGGGTGCCGAGCTGGTGCCCGACGATCCGTTCTCGCCGGAATTTCGTGCGCTGTGGGACCGAACCGGCCGCTCGCTGGCGCTCTCGCCGGTGTTCGGCGGCTACACCGCCAACGCCGAGTTCGAATCGCTGTGCGGTTTTCCGGTGACCGAGAACGCGGTCTTCTTCGAAGGCTGGCTGCGCCGGTCGGTGCCGTGCCTGCCGGCGGTGCTGGCCAGGGCCGGCTACCGCACGGTGGCCTCCCACCCGAACGTGCCGGGCTTCTGGAACCGCACTCACGCCTATCAACTGACCGGGTTCGAGGAATACCTGAGCAAGGCCGACTTCGACCTGAACGATTCGGTCAAGGGCCTGTTGCTCGATTCCAGCTACTACGAGCAGCTCTACGAACAGCTGGGCCCGCTCGATGCCGCCCCCCTTTTCAACTACGCGCTCACCTACTACGGCCACCTTCCCTACCCCGTCGACGCACGCTTCGGCGACCAGGTGGCGGCCGGCGCCGAGGCGCCGGAGCTGCTGCAGGGCTACCTGAACCACGTCTGGTACAAGACGCGCGACCTGATGGCGCGGCTGGAGGTGCTGCGTGTCGATGACCCGGATGCGCTGATCGTGGTGTTCGGCGATCACCTGCCGTTCCTGGGTCCGAACTACGGCGTCTACGCCGAGCTGCTGGACCTGCCGGAACGGCGAGACGCGTTCACCGGCGATCAGCTCGAGTTCCTGGCCAGCACGCCGCTGATCGTGATCGACGGCAGGCGCGGCCCGGTGGATGCCGGCAAGGTGCCGCTGTACCGCCTGCCCTCGTTGATCATGCGGTTGCTCGGCCAGCCGGACGAGGGCATGTTCGCCTGGAGCGCACCGCTGCCGGGCGCCTCGGACGGGCGTCTGATGCGTCCGATGTACGGCATGCACATCGAGGTCGATCCGGAGCGCCGTGGCGAGGGGGCCATCGTCTGCCAGCCGGAACGGGCCAGCCCGGCGTGCCGGGACGGCACCGACTGGCTGAGGCGTACCCGCACGCTGATCGGTGACGTGTTCAGCGGCAGGCAGTTCGCCCTGGAACGCCTCGCGGACAGTTGATCGGCGCGCACAGCCGCTCGCACGAGCGCATCGGGCCGATCGCACGGCGGCGAATCAGAGCACATCCAGCTCCAGCTTCAGGCTGGCCCGACCGTCCACTCCGCCGTCGGTCCGGCCGGCCCTGTCCGCCCGGGCACCCGCGCCCTGCTTCACCCGTGCCTCGTAGGCGAACTTGAGCGACACGGTGTCCGAGAGCGAGTAGCCGAGCGCGAGCGCCACCTCGGTGAAATTCGACACCCCCCCGAAATCGCTGTCCAGACCGGCGTCCAGCCGGGCACGTCCGGACAGTTGCAGCACCAGGCGCACGCCCAGGTAGCCGATGCCGTCGTCGCTGGTCTGCCCGGCGCTCTCTTCGAGGCGCTTGTGGCCGATGCCCAGCCCGGCGGCCAGATAGTCCTTCTTGCTGTCCCACAACCGATAGCCCAGGCCGGTCACCTGACGCGTGGCGGCCTCGACACCGTCCGGCGGGTTGGTCTCGTGATCGACGAGCGCGAACGCGTACAGATGCTTGCCGGTGAAGAACCAGCGCGGTTCCAGCGACAGGCTGCGCCGGTCGTCGGTGCGCCGGGTGACGGTATCGGTCAGCGGCTCGCCGGCAGCATCGAGCACCGGCTCGCCATCGCGCTTGCGCGCCACCTCGATGCTGGCGGAGCTTCTGAGCAATCGGGCGCGTGCTCCGGTCTCGAACCGGCCGACCCGACCGGTCAGGCTCGCCTCGAACGACAGGCTGGAGCTGCGCGATGCGCCGCTGGTCGCCTCCGCTCCGAACGCAAGCGTTCCGTTCCAGCCATCCTTGATCGACTTGGGGGGATCGAACGCGTTCGCCGGGGAACCGATCGATGCGCCCGCGCAGGTCAGCAGCACCAGGATGGCACGACGGAGCGGACGATCACGAGGCGAGCGAACGGGCATGTCACGAACGCGGCAGAGGGACGACAACGCTGGGTGAACAAGCTTCGTGCCACACGGCCCGAGCGCCCTTGCGGGCGCCTTCTTCAGGAATCAGTCGCGCAGTTCCCCGGACTGCCCTCCGGACGGTTCCGCGGGCAGCTCCTCCTCGACCGCCTCGACCGCCTCGACCGCCTCGGCCAGCGCCAGCCGCGCCCGTCGCGACACTTCGCGAACCGTCAGCAAGGTGGCCGCGATTCCCAGGCCCAGCAGCACCCAGCGGATTGCCCCCCCCTCCTGCATCGGCGCTGCCTGCCCGACCGCCTGTCCCAACCGCCCCAGGTAGACGTACAGAGCACTGCTGGGCAGGATGGCCACGGCGGTGGCCAGCGCATAGGGCAACGGCCGGATATCGGTGATCGCCAGCAGGTAGTTCTGCACGCCGAACGGCAGGATGGGACTCAGCCGGATCAGCGCCACGATGCGCCACCCGCCCCCGGAGACGGCACCGACCAGCGCCCCCAGGCGTCGATCGCGTGCCACGTGGAGACGCACCCGGTCGCGGGCCAGGTAGCGGCCGACGAACAGCGCAAGCGTCGCCGCGACGGTGGCCGCGACGACCACGATGGGCAGGCCGGCGAAGCCCCACACCAGGCCGGCGCTGATCGACAGCAGACCGGCCGGGCCGAACACCAGCGTGGTCACGCAATACACCGCGATGAAGGCGATCACGGCCAGCGGTCCGGCGGCCTCCATCCAGTCACGGAACACCGCCAGCCAGTCCAGCAACGGAAGCCGGCTCGACGCCATCACCAGCAAGACGAGCAGACCCAGACACAGCAGCGCCAGCGCGATGCGCCGCGCGGTGATCATGCGGGCCTGTCTATCGACAGCACCTCGCCGCCCGCCAGATACTCGCCGCCGCCCAGCCGCCCGAGCGCATCCAGCGCAAGGGCGTCCACCTTCAGCCGCCCCTTGGCATCCTCACCGACGATGGCGGGGTCCAGCCAGATGTGCGAAACGGTAGCGAAGATCACCGCCATGCGTCCGACCGGGACCGTCCGCTCGTACCGGCACGCGTAGGCAACGCGGCAATCGGTCAGGCGGGGCACGGAACTGCCCGGCATGGCGGTGGTCGCAATTCCTGCACGTTCGATCTCGGAGACGCCCGGCGCCACGCTTTCGCTGCTGGCCGTCATCGCCGCCGCCAGCTCGCGGTGCGCTATGTTGATGACGAAGTCGTGCCGGATCTCCACGTTGCGGCGCGTGTCCTTGGGGCGACCGTCCGCATGTCGACCGATCGACAGCATGATCGTGGGCGGATCGCTGGCGACCGCGTTGAAGAACGAGAACGGGGCCAGGTTGAGCTTCTCGCCCTCGTCGCGGCTGATGACCCAGGCCACGGGCCGCGGCACGACGGTCTGGGTCATCAGTGCATAGACGAACGGTGGCGAAAGGCTGGACAGATCGATATGCATGACGGCGAACGACTACTCTTCAGGACGAATGATCTCGAAGCTCACGATACTCGACCCGGACGACGAGCTGCCGGACAGCGATGAAATCCTGTACCGGGCCTCCGACATGCCCGCGACGATGGTGCCACCCGTGCGGCGCAACGCCGCGGTGCTGATGCCGTTGCTGTACCGGGACGCGGAATGGCACCTGCTGTTCATACGCCGCGCCACCAGCGAGCGCGACCGTCACAGCGGACAGGTCGCCTTTCCGGGCGGTGCGCGCGACCCGCTGGATCGCGACGATGTTCACACCGCCTTGCGAGAAGCGCACGAGGAGATCGGACTGGCAGCGGACAGGGTCAGGGTCCTGAGCGTCCTGGAGCCGTACGTGACCGTCACCCGTTACCAGGTGGTCCCGGTGGTCGGAGTGATAGACGGACACCACTCGCTGAAGCTGCAGACCAGCGAGGTGGCGCGGGCGTTCACGATACCGTTGTCTTGGCTGCGCCGGCGCGAACACATGAGCTTTCGCTCGCGCGACGGTGCCGATCCGGCGATCGCGCGCTGCCACCCGGTCATCGTCTATCACAGCTATGACCAGGAGATCTTGTGGGGCGCGAGTGCCCGCATGACGCTCAACCTGTTGCGCGAAATCGATCGCGGGAACCTGATCCTTCCCGAGCCGTCCGGTCCGGAGCGCGCCTGACCCGCGGACACGACCTGCGTCGAAAAATCGTCACCGACCATGCAATTCCTGCAGGGGAGGCGTTCGGCGAGTCATCGGCGGAGAAAATCGTGACAGCCTTGCAATTCATTTGCCAAACAGGACAGTCGCATGGGTCGCAACATCTTCTACATCATCGGCGTCGTCGTCGTGGTCATCGTCATCATCAGGCTCATCTCCGGCTGATACCGATTCGCCAATATCGATGAAGCGTCCGGTCGCGCGGAGCAGACCGGACGCTTCGACGCCCGAACGAGACCAGGATCCGGGCAAGAGCGATACGAGGGCTCGGCCGAGAGCGTCCAGGGCCCCGTCCGGCCGGTTGGCTACGACCCGGCGTCGTTCTTCTTCGTCATCTTTTCGCCGCAGCAGGCGAAGAACGGCTCACCTTCCTCGCACGCGCAGTCCTTGGTGACCAGCAGGGCCATCTGACAGGTGTCGCAGACATAGGTGTCTCCCTTCACGGGGGAATTCTGTTCGCTCATGGTGTCGGCTCGTTGATGAGGATGGACGATCATTCTCCACCGCGCAGGCGATGTTCGTGTTCAGGCTTGCAATTTGGAGACAGCGGCGACCAGCCGATCGAGACCTTCTTGCAACACGGCCCGCGGACAGGCGAAGTTGAGCCTCAGATACCCGGGCTGGCCGAACTGCTCACCGCCGCACAGCCCGATGCCGTGCTGTTCGAGCGTCCCCTTCGTGTCTTCCAGCCCGAGTGCGGTGGCATCGATCCAGGCCAGGTAGGTGGCTTGCAGGGGTTCCAGGCGCAGCGCCTCCACCGGTTCGAGCGTGCGGCGTATCAATTCGAGGTTGCCGGCCAGATACTCGATCAGCGCTTCTCGCCAGGGCCCTCCGTCGCGGTAGGCCGCCTCGGTGGCCACGTAGGCCAGCGGCGGCACCAGCGGCATCGCCGACCGGCAGGCCCGGGCGAAGCGCTCGCGCAGGGTCGCGTCCGGACAGATCGCGAACGAGCAGTTCAACCCGGCGATGTTCCAGGTCTTGCTGGCGCTCATCAGGGTGACGCATCGATCGGCTATCGAAGGGCACGCCGCCGCGGTGGGCCGATGCCGGGCATCCGCATCGAGCACCAGGTCGCAATGGATTTCGTCGCTGATCACGATCAGACCCTTTTCGAGCACTAGCTCCGCCAGGGCATCCAGTTCCCGCTGCTCGAAAACCGTGCCGGTCGGATTGTGCGGCGAGCACAGCATCAGCAGCTTCGTGCGCGGGGTGCAGGCCGCGCGCATGGCGTCGATGTCCCAGCTCCAGCGGCCCCCCGGATCACGCTGCAGCGGAACGCGCCGCAAGACGTGCCGTTCCTGCTCGTGACTGTCGTAGAAGTGCTGGTAGATCGGTGGATTGACCAGCACTTCGTCACCGTCGCCGCAAAAGGCCCGGCAACCGGCTGACAGCCCGGGTACCACGCCGGGAAGCCAGATCAGCCAGTCGGGATCGATGGCCCAGTCGAACTGGCGTTGCAGATGGTCCTGCACCGCCGCGACGAGTCCCTCGGATGCCAGCGTGTAGCCGAACACCGGGTGTTCGAGCCGCTGCAGGAGGGCCTCGTGGATCGGCTCGGCGACCGCGAAATCCATGTCGGCCACCCAGAAGGGCAGCACGTCCCGGTCACGGTAGCGCTCCCACTTCATGCTCGCGGTGCCGTCGCGCGGTATCACGCGATCGAAGACGGCGGCATCGGGACAAGTCGGCATCGGGCAAGGTTCCGGAAAGCGGGGAGCGGGCTGACAGTATCGCCGTTGAGCGTGGCCGACGGGCCGGCCGGCTAGAATGACGCCTTTAGCGGCGTCCGGACAGTCCCCATGTTGTCCCCTCGCCGTGCCTGCGGCCGCCGCCGACGCGCGGCCCTCCCCTTTCGTGCAACCTCCCGGGTGACCGCCCCTTGATCCAGACCGCCAACCTCACCATCCAGTTCGGCGCCAAGCCGTTGTTCGAGAACGTTTCGATCAAGTTCGGCGACGGCAATCGCTACGGCCTGATCGGCGCCAACGGCAGCGGCAAGTCCACGTTCATGAAGATCCTGGGCGGCGAGCTGGAGCCGACCAGCGGCAACGTGCAGCTGGACCCCGGCTTGCGCATGGCCATGCTGTCGCAGAACCAGTTCGGCTACGAGACGTTCACCGTGCTGGACACCGTGATCATGGGCCACAAGGAGCTGTGGGCGATCAAGCAGGAACGCGACCGCATCTACGGGCTGGCCGAGATGACCGAAGACGACGGCATGCAGGTGGCGGAGCTGGAGGTGCAGTTCGCCGAAATGGACGGCTACTCGGCCGAGGCGCGTGCCGGTGACATCCTGCTGGGCGCGCAGATCCCTGAACACCTGCACGCAGGCCCCATGAGCGAGGTGGCCCCGGGCGACAAGCTGCGCGTGCTGCTGGCCCAGGCGCTGTTCGCCGACCCGGACGTGCTGCTGCTGGACGAGCCGACCAACAACCTGGACATCGACACCATCCGCTGGCTGGAGGGCGTGCTCGACCAGCGCAACAGCACCATGGTCATCATCAGCCACGATCGTCACTTCCTGAACAGCATCTGCACCCACATGGCGGACCTGGACTACCGCGAGATCAAGCTGTATCCGGGCAACTACGACGATTTCATGGAGGCCGCCACCGGCGCACGCGAACGGCTGTACGCCGACAACGCCAAGAAGAAGGCGCAGGTGGCGGAGCTCCAGGCGTTCGTGCAACGCTTCAAGGCCAACAAGTCCAAGGCCCGCCAGGCCACCAGCCGGCAGAAGCAGATCGACAAGCTGCAGATCGTCAAGATGAAGCCCTCCAGCCGGCAGAACCCCTACATCCGCTTCGAGCTGGAGAAGAAACTGTTCAGGAACGCCGCCGAGCTGGAGGACATCGGTGCCGCCTACGACGGCGACAAGGTGCTGGACGATCTGGACCTGATGATCGAGGCCGGCGAGAAGATCGCCGTCGTCGGCCCCAACGGCATCGGCAAGAGCACCTTCGTCAAGGTGCTGGCCGGTGCCATGCAGCCGATCGAAGGCGAGCTGAAATGGTCCGAGAACGCCAGGATCGGCTACTTCGCGCAGGATCACGAGGAGGATTTCGAGTCCGACACCTCGATCCTGGACTGGATGAGCCAGTGGGGAGGCGAGCAGCACGACGAGCAGGAGATCCGCGGCATCCTGGGGCGCCTGCTGTTCGGCAAGGACGACATCGGCAAGCCGGTGCGGGTGTGCTCGGGCGGCGAGAAAGGCCGGCTGCTGTTCGGAAAACTGATGCTTCAGTCACCGAACGTGATGATCCTGGACGAGCCCACCAACCACCTGGACATGGAATCGATCGAGTCGCTGAACCTGGCGGTCGGTATGTACCCGGGCACCGTGGTGTTCGTCAGCCACGACCGCGAGTTCGTCAGTTCGCTGGCCGACCGGGTGATCGAGCTGAAGCCCGGCGGCTACGTCGACTACAAGGGCAACTACGAGGACTACCTGGAGAGCAAGGGAGTGGCTTGAGCGACACCCTGCCGGGCCAATCGCCGCTCGCGAGCGAACGCGTACAGCCCCGTGCCCACCACCACGCCAGCGCCCACCAGCGTCCAGACGTCCGGCACCTCGGCGAACAACAGCCAGCCGATCACCACCGCCCAGACCAGTCCGGTGTAGCGATACGGCATGACGGCGGACACCTCTCCGCTGCGCATCGCCAGCACGATGCCCTGCATGCCGGCGAACAGGAAGAGTGCCGCGCCGGCCATCAACCCCAGCTGGGCGGCGGACATGGCGCTCCAGGCGCCGGTGGCGGTGCACCAGACCAGGCTGCACGCCGTCATCAGCACCACCGACACCATCGTCACGCCGACCGAGGGCACATCGACGGGGATGCGCCGTGTGCACAGGTCGCGTCCGGCCGACAGCAGCACGCAGGCGACGGCCAGCAGCAGCGCGCTGTCGGCGAACGCGGCGCCGCCGGGGCGCAGGATGATCAGCACGCCGACCAGACCGGCCAGGATCGCCAGCCAGCGTCGCCAGCCGACGCGCTCGGACAGGAACAGCGCCGCTCCCGCCGTGACCAGCAGCGGCATGGACTGCAGCATCGCCGAGATCACCGCGAACGGCAGCTGCGTCAACGCGATCAGGAAGGCGACGGTGGCCAGCGTCTCGCAACCCGAGCGCGCCAGCACCAGCGGCTCGCGTACCGCGCGACGGGTCGCCTGCAGCACCGGCACGGCGCCTGCGACGCTGCGCGCGCGGACCGCGAACCACCCCATGATCAGCCCGATCAGCATGACGCCGCGTACCGCGATGACCTGGGTGGCCGGCAACGCACCGTCCAGCCCCTTGATCATCGCGTCGTTGAAGGTGAAGCCTGCCATGGCCAGCAGCATGAAGCCGGCGCCGGCGCCCGATCCGGCGGATGGTCCGTTGCGCTCGCTGCCCGCGTCGCGCGGCTCGTTCATCGCCTCGCGCGCGGCCGTCCAGCGCTCCAGCGTTGCAGTACCGATTCTCATCGCCGGATGCTACAGCCTGCGCCGCCGATGCGGTGCAGGAGCGCATCCGGATCGGATCAATCGGGAATCGCGTACGCGTTCCGGTCGTCCGCGTACAGCAGCGTGGACAGGTCCGCCGCCTTGCCCGAACGCCCTTCGAGCCCGGCGGCCACCTTCGACGAGCTCGGGCAGACCCCGAACACCAACCTGTCGAGCGCCACGCGCAGCATGCCCTCGGGGCGCACGGCGTCACCGGTCGGGTTGAGACCGAAGTCGGCGCTCAGATCGTCGTCCGCCAGGCAGTTCGGCTCGATGCCGCCGAACACGCTGGCGCGCTCGGCGTTGATTCCCTCGGCCTCCACCGCGAACAGGCGCGCTCCGCAACGATCGTTCGCCGACTGGATGTACGGCTTGCCGCCGGTGCGCGAACCGACCGTCACCACCTCGATGTAGGGCGACAGACCGCTGATGACGATCTCCGAGGAGGAGGCCGTGTCGGCCGTGGTCAGCACCGCCACGCGCGACAGCTCCAGGGAATCGGCGACCGGCTCGAACACCAGCGTGTAGTCCTTCTGGCGATACTTGTCGTTGTGACGGTAGTCGTACAGCCGGCTACCGGCCAGCGTGTTGCCGGCGATGCGGGTGGCGAGCGAGGCGGCCACCCGCACGAAACCACCGCGGTTGTAGCGCAGGTCCAGCACCAGCTCGGTCACGCCCTGCTCGGCGAAGAAGGCGAACGCATCGTCCAGCTCCTGGTCCGAGGTATTCAGGAAGCTGGTGAACACCAGGTAGCCGATCGTCCCGTCGATCGTGGGGTGGGTGATGGTGGAGGTGAAGGGCACGGTGCGCAGCCCGAACTCCCGTGCCTCCAGTTCTATCGTGCGGGCGGTGGATCCGCCGCGCGGCTCGATCACCCAGGTCGAACGCCCGGGCCGCTCTGGGGTGCCCACCAGCGTTTCCCGCACGTAGGCACGATCGCCGAACACCTCGACCGGATCCCGTGCGTCGATGCTGACGATGCGATCGCCGCGCTCCACGCCAGCCTGTCCGATCGGACTCGCAGGCTCCACCAGCGACACGAGCACCCGGCGCTGCTCGTCGAATCGCGTTTCCAGGCCCAGGCCGAAGCTGCGCCCCTGATCGAAGGCCAGCGAGTTGCCGCCGGTCTCGGTCAGGAAGCTGAACGGATCGCGTTCCAGGAACCGGCCCGCTTCCAGCACCGCCTGGGGGCTGTCGAAGCGCTCCGGCTCGAGCGCGGGCACCTCGTCGTAGAACAGGTAGTAGTCCTGCAGGCTGTCGTACACCCAGGTGTTCTGCGCGACCACCGAACACTCGGCGTTCGCGATGTCGTCGTCGCGCGGTATCTCGGTGGACGGGTCGCCTACGGCGGGATCGCCGGCGGTGGAGCCGTTGTCGGCAGGATCGTCATCGGAACAGGCGGTCAGCGCGCCGAGCGCGAGCAGTCCGAAGAAGGCGGGACGAAGCGGCGAAAGCGACATGCAAACGGGTTCGGGTGAGAACGCCGACGCGGCGCACCGCACAGCAATAGCATGCCGCGCTCCCTGGTGGAGATGACCCGTTCGTCAGTCGATCACGCTACCAGCACTGCTCGGCATCGCCACTGTGGCCCTTCACGCCGTTGTCGTTGATCGTGAAACGCCCGCACTCGGTGTCCCCGGCCTGCAGCCCCCCCGCTACCGGGGTGGCGCTCAGCACGAATCGCGAGGGGTCGGCCGCATCCACGCTGGCGCTCAACGTGTAGTGCCCCGCATCGCTGGGCACCGCATCGGCCGACGAATAGCCCAGTTCACGCAGATCGGCGGTGTAGGCGTTGAATTCGGAAAAGTAGCGAACCTGCTCGCCGGCCGCCTCGGTCAGCAGGATGGTCGCGTCGCCTCGGCGCACCTCGGTCAGGTAGCGGGCGTAGCTGGGCACCGCGATCGCGGCCACGATCCCCAGGATCGCCAGCACGATCAGGATCTCGATCAGCGTGAACGCTTGCGCACGCTCGGCGGCGCGTGTCGGATGGAGGCGTGTGGGCGTCATCGGTGCACTCCAGGACTGAAGAGGAAGGATCATCGGCCGGCCGCGGCGGGGGCCGGGGCGCCTCGCGTGGTGCAACCACCGAGCCGACCCGATCGCGGACGCAGCAGCGAACCGCGCTGCACGTGATCGGCGCGCGTCGCGCTGCCGGGGATCGTCGCGACGCCGTTGACGTCGAACAGCAGTCCGACCATCTGCATGCCGGCCTCGTTGGCGTTCAGGCTGCTGCCGCGTGTCAACGGCGTTTCGCCGCAATACTGGATGCTGAGCCGGGCATCGACATCGATGCTGGCCAGCTCGCGCCCCCCGCGCTCGGGACGCCGCTGGTCGAACCCTGCTCCGATGGCGGCAGCGATCGTGGCCCGATCGACGGCATCCGGACGGTCCACCGGCTGCGCCGGCAGCGTGTCCAGGGCGGCCACCAGCTCGTCGATGTCGAAACCGGCGGCGATCGCCGATTCGGCCACCTCGAACGCGATCGCCTTCTGCTGGGCGTTGCCGGCGGCACGCTCTCCCAGACGCGAGCCCGACAGCGCGGACACCGCCATCAGGCTCATCACGATCAGCAGCACCAGGCTGATCACCAGGGCGGCACCGTGCTGGCGATGCGGGCCGGTACAATCTGCGCTCACGGGGTGTGCGCTCACGGACGATTCCTCAGCTGCGCGGTCGACTGGAACACGTGCCGCACGATGCGATCGGGAATCGGCGGTTCGATCACTCGATCGAGCAACGCGTAGCGCTGCGCCCGTGCCCGTGCGCGAATCGGTGCACCGGAATTCACCAGTACCGCGAAGCGCAAGGCTGCCACCGAGGCGGGAGCCAGCGTGGCATTCCAGGGCACGAACCGCTCCGGTGCACCGTCTCCGTTCTCGTCCAGACCGTACAGCACGCCGAACGCATCGACGTTGTCGACCAGCTCGATCGCATCGGCGGCAGGCGTTGCCGGGTCGGCGCAGGTGATCAGCTGGCGCGCCGCATCGAACCGGTACACGTTGGTCGCGATCCCCGCCGTTCCGGCCGTCGAGCCGCCGGCGCAGTCGACGATGGCCTGAGTGCGAACGATCACCGAGTCCGGCCCGCCGTTCGCGATGTCCAGCGGCGAAAGTGGCGTCGTGGCACTGTAGCCTGCCAGCCGAAACGCGTTCTGCAACACGGTCGTGCCGTGCCGACCGTTCTCCTGAAGCGTCTCCAGCCCGGTGCTGAAGCGGGCACTGCGCGTGGTGCCGGTGAAGACGTTGAACACCGCGGCGACCACGATCAGGCCCAGCACCATCGAGATCATCAGCTCGACCAGCGACAGCCCGCGCTCACGCCTGGCCCGGGGACGCCCCGGTCGGCCGCCACGGGCGATCACGGCCGCACCCGCATGCGCACCTGGCGCTCATCGTCGACATCGTCCTGGCGTGTCACCGCGTTGCCCTCGCTCCAGCTCACGCTGATGGTCCACGTGCTGTCCGGCGCGCACGCCCCGTCGCAGTTCACCTGCAGCGAGCCACCGGGCAGATGCTGCCCGCGCTGCCCGCCCTGCCCGCTCACCCCGGCCAGCCCGCCGTTGCCGCCGTCGCTGCCCACCACGCCGCAGCTGACCGAGAACAGGTCGAAGGCTGCCAGCTGGGTGGCGTTGCAGCGGGCGGCAGCCGTGCCGTCTCGGGCGTCGCACACCGGCCCGGCAAACGCTGCGCAGTAGCCGGCCGCGGACGAATCGTGCCCGTCGTACGGGTACCCGGACGCGGCCGTGAAGGCCGGCCGGTTCAGCCGCATGCGACTGGCCATGTCCTCGGCGTACACCGTCGCCTTGGAGCGGTTGAAACCACCGGCACTGTGCTGCATGCCGGTCAGCTGCAATCCGGCCACGCCGAGCACACCGAGCGAGACCACCACCAGCGCGATCAGCACCTCGATCAGGCCGACACCCCGGTGCGAGCGCGGGCATGCGTGGGCGGGCCGCCGACGACTCACGGCGCGACTCACGGTGCAGGTCTCGTGCTGAGGATGCGTCCGCTCGCCCGCACGCTCAGGTTTCGCCGGTCGCTGCCGTCGGGCAGGCTGATGCTCATCGTGCCCGGGTTCGGCGCGCCGGCGGCCGTGACGCTGTTGCCCCCGGCGTCGAACTGCACGCCCCCGGCCAGTGACGCACCGGGGGTGAACACCAGCGCATCGCCCCGCGCCTCGCGCTGCAGGATCACTCGGTCGCCGGCCCCCAGCACGCCGTTCCCGTCATCATCGGCCAGCACGATCCAGCCGTCGGCGAAACTGTCGGCGGCGCACACCGGCGCGACAGCCAGCGGTGCACGGCTGGGGCACAGCCGCACCGGCCCGGCTCGCTTGATCGCCTCGGACCGGGACAGCTGCAACGCGTAGACCAGCTCGTTGGTCACCCCGGTGATGCGCTCCTCGCCCACCAGACCGCGCAGCGAGGGCAGCGCGACCGTCAACAGGATGGCCGCGATCCCCAGCGTGACCATCAGCTCGATCAGGCTGAAGCCGTGGCGCGCATTCCGGTTGTGACGCATCGTGAGGGGACACCTTCCAAGTGCTCCCTTAACGGCCCGTGGCGGCAGGGCTTGAGCGGGCTTGCGGTGGAGCTCGGACGCATGAACGAATCGGGCGGGCCTGCCAGCATCGCCGCGCCACGAACGTAACGCAAGTCTAGGGTTTCCCCTATAGCCGTCGCGACGTCGCGCAAGGTAGCATGGCGAACGGATCGACACCCTCGCAACCGGCGCCCGGCTCGGACCCACGCAGCTCGACAGGCGCACCTCGTTCACCTCCGGACGCCCCGTGGTCGTGCCCGTCGGTGACCCCGTTCTGGCAGCGCGCATCGAGAGGCTGGAGCAGGATTTCGCGAATCGGGTACGGCGTGACCCCATGGCGTTTCGCGATGCCGTCGAACTCGCGCTCGGAACCGCTGCGGATCGGGAGGCGGTCAACGCTTTCATCGATGCGCTGCTTGACGACCGAGCACCGATGTCGGCAACGGTGCGGATCGTCGAGACGGGAGCATCGGGTCATACCGCTCGTGGTGCCTATTCGAGCGAGGATGGCGGCACGCTGTACCTCGACGAACGCCTGCTGGAGGTGCCGGCAGCGCTGGAAACGGTATTTACCGAACGGATGGGGGACCACCTCGAGGCGCTGATCAGTGGCGAGGACACCGACGGGGATGCAGGGGAGACATTCGCCCGCGCCTGGTTCGACGGGCTAACGGCATCTGGCGCAGGGCAACTCGAATCGCTGCGAGTCGCGGACGATACCGCCAGGTACCGGCGCCGACAACGACCGCTTCCTGCTCGTCACGGGAACGGGCAACGATGTCCTGTTCACTTCCGGGCAGGCCTACCTCGTGGCGGACGAGGCGGTCCTGCGTCGCGTGGGCGAGGACGAGGAAGTCGAACTCGGCGCGCGCGGCACGCTGGCGCCGATGCTCCGACTGATCGAACAGGGCGGCACCTATCGACTGAGCGGCATCAGCATGGGCATGATCCAGCAGCAGAGCGCCGTGTTCAGCCCGGTCGACGGGACGCTGCAAGTCAGTGCCCCCCACCTGTTCGGTCCGGGGGTCGACGTGCGGATCCACGATGTGAACGTCGGCGAGGCGCTGGAGGCCGACGATGTCCGCACTGAACGGGGCGTGTTCGTCGCGGCCGCCGACGCACTGGCGCCGGACGCATCACCCGCCCTCGCGCGAGCGCTCGTCGAGGACCTCGTGGCACTCGATCGGATCAACGATGCGTACGCCGACGGGCGTACGCCCGACGAGTCGCTGTCGGTCGCGATGAACCGGCTCAACCGCCGGATGATCGAGGCCGGACTGGACCCGTTGCTGCCCGTCGGTGACAGCGGTGACATCGTCATGAGCTACTCGATCGGGACGCTGCCTGCCGAGCTTGGCGACCGGAACCCCATGCAGGCGGACAGCAACCGCAACGACTTCACCTACTGGCGATACCGCAGCACGATCGAACGGCTGCCAGAGTCGCTGCAGCAGCGCCTGGGCCGTACCCTGGTGTCTCGTACGCTGGACCGCGCCTCGGTTGCCGATCTCGACCAGATCGATCGCTTCCCGGGTCGCACGGTCGAGCACGGCGTGGCGATCGATCGACTGATCGAGCTCTGCGATGCCGGCTTGCAGATCGCTTCCCTGCCCCCCGGCGTGCCGACGCTGGGCAAGTCGCTCGAGGACCTCGCCGCACGTGTCCCGACGGCCAGCACGGAAACCGACTTCAAGAACCTGGCGCGCATCAACCTCGATGTCGCCGGCCACCTGCTGTACGGCGCACCGGACGTGGTTGCCGACCGCGAGCTCCTGAGGCTGTTCAGGTGGGTGAACGCGAGCGACATCCGTCAGCTCGGCTGGCGAGAAAGCGAATCGGTGCGCCCGCGTCAGGACGACAGCGCCTACACCCAAGATCTGGGCCCTCTGGGCGGCATGAGCCGGCAGGAGTTCGATTTCGCCCGGGCGTGGCTGAACTCCACGCGCGAGCAGCGGCTCGACCACCTGGGGCTCGACGAGACGCGCTGGGCGCCCGCCGAGCGGTTCCTCGGCGATGCGATCGTGGCGATCGCGCGTGCCCGGTTCGAGGAAAAGGACAAGTTCGGCATCGACGATCTGGTGCTGACGGGCATCGCGATCGGCTTCGCCTGGGCAACCGGCGGCGCAGCCACGTCGTGGCTTGGCGGAGCGCTGGGTGGCGGCACGCTCACGGTGGCCGCCACCGTGACCGTGCCCTTGCCGCTGACCACCGCCCAGCTGGCGCTCGCCGCCGCGGGTGGTGCCGCGGTCAGCGCCTTCACCTCGACGCTGATCCTGACCCGCGGCGATCTGGACGCTGCCATCGAGGCCGGAGCCATCGGCGCGCTGAGCGGCGGACTGAGCGAGTACGTGGCAACGCTCGACGGCACCTCGCGTGTCGTGGCCAACGCGATCATCCGCGGGGCGGAAGCGGAGCTTTCAGGCGAGGAATTCGCCGACGGTGTGCTCGCGGCGCTCGGCGACCGCATCGGTGAAGGCACCAAGGCCTATCTGCGGGCGAACATGGGGGAATTCGTCGCCGGTTTCGTCGGTCAGGTGACGGCCTCGGCCATTTCTCACCACGGCGACATCGGTCGGGTTTCCGAAGACGCGCTCGCCTTCATCGGCGAGTTCGCCAGCGGACGCATCCGCTCGTGGTTCACCGGGACGGTCGGCGAGGAATACCGCTTCCTGTCGAATGCGACGGAAAGCCTCGTGAGCACCTACATCCGGTCGGGTGGCGACCTGAGCGCGGTCCGGCGCCTGCTCGATGAGCCAGGGTTCGTGCAGGGCCTCGCCGGTGACCTCGGCGCCGACGTCACCGCCATGCTCGGCGGCGAGGAAAACTTCAAGGGGTTGCTGATCGGCGGCATGACACGGCTGATAGCCCAGGGAGCGTTCGACCCGAAGACGCTCGAGGCAAACCTGCAGGGATACGCACTGTCGCTGGCCGGACACGTGGCCGGACAGCGTGTCGGAGGGAACGTGGACGCCCGCATCGGTCGCGAAGACACCCTGCTCGGCACGGTGCTCGGGAAGTTCACCGACATCATGGTCGCCGCCGACGGCGACCCGGCGGCGATCGCGGTCGGTGTCTACGGACAGTTCATGAACGGGCTGGCCGATCTCGGTGCCGGCGCACTACCCGAGAAGCTCGGCGGGGCGGACGGCTTCCTGGCCGACCTGATCCGCCAGTTCGGCGAGAGCTACGAGATGAGCGGCGGCAATCTCGACCTGGTCGCCCGCGATCTGGTCGCACTCGCCGCCGAGGCCGGGGTGGACGAGGCGCTCGTCGCGCTGCGCAACGGCGAAGGCGGCGTCGCTCCCGCACGCGACAACCCGGGCATCGAGGCCACGCTCGCCTTCATCAGGGCCGTGCTCGACGGCACCGCCGAGCCGATCGCCGCCAAGGTCGCGAGCGCCGCGCCCGGCGGTTTGCTGCGCCGACCGTCCGTGCACGACATCATGGGCCAGCTCGGCACCCACGACCCGGCCGAGCGCGCCCGCATCATCGACCGGCTCACCGACACCGAACTGGACGATTGGGTCGAGCGGTTGAACGCGCAGGACCCGGACACGCTGCTGCCCCAGCTGCGCGTGGTGGCCGAGGACTTCTCGGGCGAGCGGTTGAACCGGTTCTACGACCTGATGGACCCGGAACTCCGGACGTTCTACATCGACAGCGTCAACCGCCACGGCTCGGACGCGGCGCAGGAACGGCTGGTCGAGCTGGTGCAGCGCGAAGCGCTCGACCGACGCCTGCTCGACGGCAGTGCGCTCGGCCCCGCCGATCGGGAGCTGATGCTGGACGTCGGCCAGATCGCGCTGGACGTGCTCGGCATCTTCGACCCCTCGCCCACCAGCGACGGGCTGAACCTGGGCATCTCGCTGCTGCGCGGCAACTGGCTGGATGCCGGCATCTCGCTGGTCGGCATGGTGCCGTATATCGGGGACCTGGCCAAGGCCGGCAAGCTCGGCGGCTGGGCGGTGACGATCGAGCGGGTGATCGACAAGGCGGTGACCGATTCGCGCTTCCGGGCCGCGGTGCTGCCGGCGCTGGATTCGATCGCGGCGGCGATCTCGGCGGCGCCGGCGGCGGTGCTGGGCCGTCTGCCCGAGGGGGTGGCGACGAAGCTCGGGAGGATTCGCGATGCCGTTGCCGGGCTGGAGGGGCGCGCTGTGGCGGCGACCGGTCGGCTGACGACCCGCAGCGCCTCCTACGGCGACAATCAGGTCACCTGGTGGCTCGATGCCCAGGGGCGTCCGGTACGGGCGCGTGCGCAGTTGTCGGAGGCGAACGCGCCGACCGATCGACCCGGAGGCGAGAGCACGAATCAAGGGGTGGCCGGTGGCAGCGACCGGCTCACCACCGATCAGGGTGGACACCTGGTCGGGCACCGCTTCATTGCCGACACCGGGGACATGGCCAACCTGTTTCCGCAGAATGCGAACCTGAACATGGGCGCCTACAAGAAGCTGGAGAACGAGCTGG
>Ga0115029_1000433_pt1 | contig 42046 bp, 39 predicted proteins | sample SidtaG_3_FD_87297 | JGI IMG/M metagenome (GOLD analysis project Ga0115029, IMG submission 87297) | Marine algal microbial communities from Sidmouth, United Kingdom - Sidmouth_Asex1 metaG | ecosystem: Host-associated > Algae > Red algae > Unclassified | place: Sidmouth, United Kingdom | collected... | reverse complement strand
CAAGGCTGCGTGCGCCCGCGCCGTTGTCAGCGCAAACAGCAAGGGCCGGACAGAGCCCACACCCAGCGCCATCGCAACGCCCGCCAGTGCAGTCAGAACCTCATCAGAAGCAGGCTCAACCTCTTGCAGGCCCATGCGATCAGAATAATCGGGGCACTGTCCATCCAGTGATGTGACTGAGCTCAGATCGCAACCAAAGGCGATCCGGTCTGTCAGGGCGGCTGGCGGGCGTTCGTCCGCCTCGATCCCGTCATCCAGCAGCACGAGGCCAAAACCTGCATCGCCATCCATCGCCTGCGCCAAGCGACCCGCAAGGGCATCCGCCATCCGTTCCGCCATGGGAGCGATCAGCACACCGCCTTCTGCCTCGGTCAGCAAGCCGCTTTGCAGCACAGGTTTGCCCGCGGTCAGGCTGGCGACAATATCGACACCGCCCAGCAGTCGCGCCTCATCCACATGTGGCGGCATACGCCGTGCGGGCAGCGCGTTTCGGATCATGTCCAGCACCAGATCACGGGCCGGGCCACCGCCCCGCAAGGCGATGCCGCCCAAGGCATTTGGCGCAAGAATGAAAAGCTGCGCGGCCAGCCGTGCTTCAGCCAGTCCGTCAGGCGGCGACGGAGGCGTACCGGTCATCCGAACAGTTCGGAAATCGAGCGTTCAATCCGCACGGTGGAACCGGTTTCGTCCAGCACATCGCGGCGCAACCTGTGACGCAGGGCGAGCGGAGCAACGTCAGTAAGATGCTCCCGCCGAACGGATTTCGACCCGCGTAATGCCGCCAATGCCCGCGCGCTGCGCATAAGCGTCAATTCGCCGCGAAGACCATCGGCGCCAACTGCCATGCACAGATGCGCGGCATCGGCGAGCACATCATCGGGCACTTCCAGCTTGGCGAGCCTCTTCTGGCCCCTGGCGATCTGTCGCAAAACCTTGGTCTCTTCCGCTTGCCATTCCTCGGCAAAGCCTTCCGCATCGCGTTCTTGCGCAGAGCAGCGGCGCATGATTTCTATCCGGTCGTCAATGTCGGTGGGCGTGCGCACTTCGACAGAAAGTCCGAACCGGTCGAGCAATTGCGGGCGGAGCTCCCCCTCTTCCGGATTGCCGCTGCCGATAAGCACAAAGCTGGCACGGTGGCGTACCGAAAGGCCTTCGCGCTCAACCACGTTTTCGCGTGATGCGGCCACATCAAGCAGCAAATCGACCAAATGGTCTTCCAGCAAATTGATTTCGTCGATGTAGAGAAAGCCGCGGTGCGCCTTGGCCAGCAAGCCAGGTTCAAATGCCTTTTCCCCTGACCGCAAAGCCCGCTCCAGATCGAGCGCGCCCAGCACCCGGTCCTCTGTCGCACCCAGCGGCATGTCCACAAACGGCACCGGCTGTTTGCGAGCACGCTTTGATATGCAAGGGTCGGGGCAAGTGCCTGCCTGATCGGGACTGCACCCGTAACGGCACCCCTCGGCAACAGAAATCGGCGGCAGCAATGCAGCCAGTGCGCGCGCGGCAGTCGATTTGCCCGTGCCACGGTCGCCAAACACCATCACGCCGCCAATCGACGGATCAACCGCCGCAATCAGCAGCGCCAGCTTCATTTCGTGCTGGCCAACAATAGCGGAGAAAGGAAATCTGCTCACGTGTCAGTCAATCTGGACAAGTGGCAGCGTCAGAGCAAGCCAAAAGGTGCACAATTGTGCCGATTGCCTTCAACTACCCGTCATGACATGGACAAAGCATGTTTGATCGCCCCGCCACAGACCCGCTGACCGGGCCAGCTTGCCCGCAAGTCGCGTGAAGCAATGGTGTCGGCCCTGCGCCAATATGATCCGCATGTACTGACATGTTAAGACGCGCCCGATGGTGAACGGTCCGATCCGCGCGAATTCATCGGCTTCCTTCAAAATGCCGATATGCGCCCGGTGGCCGTACCGCATGGCGCTTGCTTGGATGAACCTTGCCACCACAAGCGGCGGTTACGTGGAACTGTTGCAAGGCGTCGACAATGGAATACTCGCCCTGATTGATCAGGGAGCGGGGCGCTGGTCCAGGGAGGCGCTGGATGGACAAGTGGGCAATACGATATTTGCCGAGACTGCGCCTTCTAGATGAAGCAACCTTGGGCCGATTGGCACGGCAAGTCGCAGCCCAGTCTGCGCAAAGCGTAAGCCGCGCTCAACCCCTTCTGGCAGCGTCTCTCAAGCGATGGTGGCAGATCGCGCCTAAACCACGTCATCGCGCCTTCGGCACTCGTTTTACAAGTCTTTACTGAGCCCCACTGCCCAATAGTGTTAACCACCGTTTTGCAAGCAAGATAGGCGCTCGGGGAGACGCAAGATGACAAGTATTTCAGCAACCGCACCGCGTTCTGAATTGACGAAGCGGATCGCAGTTTCGCTAGCAGGGTTGGCAACGGTTGCATGCTTCCTCGCCGCCAGTACTCTCTCAAGCGGCCCTGCAGAGGCTGCCGGATCATCTGAAGAGGTGACCTCTATCCAGTAGATGCGAATAATCACTAGCCCCCCCTAGTGATTTGTCCGTGTCGCGCAAAAGCCTTGTCCGGGTCCTTCAGGGTCGCACCTGAGACGAATAACAGGGAAATTGCGAAAACTGGATGGAACTGTTCGCGCCGGAGCGCCACGTTCTCATGGTTTCGTCCTATGGCGAGCTGTTGGGGGCAGGCGGGGCTCTTCGGCGCGGCATTTTTTGATGGCCAGATAAGTTCGTCGCCCCCGAAGGCTTGCGCAAAGGTGGGCAGGCGGCGTAACTCTGGGTGAAAGTGAAAGGTTCGGACATGCGTATCACGGATAATGCAGTTTTCAGGCGTCTTGGTGGTGCCAGCCTGTGCCTTGCAACATTGGCTGCTGCGCAGGCGGTCTTGCCGCAAATTGCCCAGGCACAATCGTCTGATGGCGTCGTGACATATCGCATGGAGGCCGGCGACACGCTGCACTCCATCGATGATGATTTCATGAGCGGGCGCAATGCCATTGCTGCCATCGCGCGTATCAACCGCATTTCTAATCCCCATCGCATTCCGGTTGGCACTGTCATCCGTTTGCCGCGCAACTTGCTGGCATGGCGTGATGCAGGCCTGAAGATTCGTAGCTTCAATGGTCCGGTTACAATTGATGGTGTCGCAGCGCAGAACGAAATGGCCTTTGAAGAGGGTGCAGTAATCCGCACTGGCGCGAACGGCTTTGTCACCCTTCGATCTGATGATGGTGCAATTGTTTCCCTTCCTTCTAATTCGCACGCGCGGCTTGAGCGGTCACGGATTTATAGCCTTCGCAATTTGCGTGATGTTGAATTCCGTATTCTGGGCGGTCGCGGCTCAGTAGAAGCGCCAACCTTGCGCAGCGAAGAGCGCTTCCGCACCAGTACCCCCGTTGCGGTAACTGCCGTGCGGGGCACTGAATATCGTGTGGCTTACGACGAAGCGAGTGGGTTAAGCCTTAGCGAAGTTATCGAGGGCACAGTCTCGGTAGAGCAAGATGCGGCCGCACAGATAGCCAACGAAGGCTTCGGCGTGGCGGCAACTGATGCGGGCATCGGTGACCTTGAGGAATTGCTACCCCCGGTCGAAATCGCTGAGCCGACCGCAACGCAAACAGGCGAGGTCGTATCATTCGCTTTGTCATTGCCAGAAGGCGCGATCGGCGCGCGTACAGAACTCGCGACCGATGTGACATTCAATGAAATTGTTGCGGACGATGTTAGCGATGATGGTGTCGCCACTTTCGAGGGTCTAGCAGACGGGCGCTATCAAGTCCGCTCCCGGCCAATCTCTGCGACCGGTATCGAAGGTTTGTCAGAAGAGGACAGTTTCCGGCGCAAGCGGTTGGGTGCAGAGGCAGCAGTGGAAGCTTCACCAATTTCTGATGGTTTCCGTTTCGTCTGGCAGGCACAAGGTGAAGGCGCGACCCATTTTGCATTCCAGCTATGGCAACAGGGCGCAGGCGATACGCCGCTATTTGATGAGATTGCGTTGCCGGGCAGCGCCACTGTGATCACTGGGTTGGAGGCGGGGACCTATGTTTGGCGCATGGCTGCGATCCAATCCGACCAGGAAGATGGTTTGTTGAAGGTTTGGGGGCCGGAACAAACCCTAACGGTTCCACCTGAATGACCTGCTCAAGAATCGTGCGGACACACAATCAATTCCAACTTCGAGCCCGAGCGTTAGCGCAAGGCTAGACCATAGATTTGGCTCAGTACTAGGACAGCGCACCAATGGTCGTCCGCAGGCTCTTTACCGAATGGATCGTGCTGCTTGCGCTTGGCATCGCGCTGGCCTTTTTTGCCGCGCGTCTTGATCTTGCCAATCGGCTTGATGCCAGCCTGCTTGATCGTGCGGCAGCAATGGCGCGCACAGCCGCATCTGAAGATGTGGTTATTGTCAGCATTGATGATGCCAGCCTTGCGCGGCTTGGCTCATGGCCGTGGCCAAGAACGCGGCATGCGCAGTTAATTGACCAATTGGCAGAGGCTGACAGCGGACCTGTCATGTTTGATGTGCTGTTTCTTGAGTCCACGACAGCAGAGGCTGACACCGCGCTGGCAGACGCAATTTTGCGCCATGGTAACGTAGTCCTGCCGCACAGTTTCGCGCCGCGTCCCAATTCGGTTGCGGATGTTGATCCGGTGTTTCCTATTCCTGTACTTTTGAACAGTGCTGCGACGACAGGCCATGTGGGGATCAAACCCGATGCCGATGGTGTGCTGCGCCGGTTTGATCTTGAAGTGGAGATAGAAGAGGAATTCTATCCGCATTTCGCTGTCGTGACGGAGCAGCTGACGGGAGGCACTGCCGAACATGAATTGCCCGCCCGCCCGGTTCTATCCTTCCACCCAGCAGGGACCTATTCACAAATATCCGCCGCTGATGTCGTAGAAGGCACCGTTCCAAAGGAATTTCTGCGCGATAAGGTTGTTGTAATCGGTGCGACAGCTCAAGGCATGGGTGATCGATACTCAGTTGGTGCCGGCGAAGTCGGTATGATGCCGGGCGTTGAAACGCAGGCCAATCTGTTCGATGTGCTGCGCACTGGTGGATTGGTCAATGACTGGCCTCCCTTCTGGTCAGGCTTGCTCGCGGCCATCGCCTTGTTGATCCAATTCCTGGTGTTCTGGCAGATGTCACCGCGCGCCGGCTTGGTCGCCACGATTGCCATTGCCGGCGGGGTAGTACTTGCCGCAACTGTGTTGGTGCCACTCACTGGAGTTTGGATTGCGCCAGGCGTGGCCATGTTGACGGTCGCGCTGGCCTATCCTTTGTGGAGCTGGCGGCGCCTGACATCGGTCAGTGCCTATTTGGAAGAAGAGGCTGCTTTTCTTCGCGCCGATGGGGCCAAGCGCGCTGATGTGGAAGGCTTTGATCAGATCGCACGGCAAGTCGCCCGAATGCGCAAATTGGTTAGCCACGTCAGCCGCAGTTTCGCCTTTCTGGGCAAGGTTATTGAAGCGGCGCCCGATGCCATTCTTGTGCTTGATCGGGAAGGCGATGTCGTCATGGCGAATGACAAGGGACAAAGCCTGTTCCCCGGCTGGAGTGACGATCAGCCAGAACCGCTTGGGGAATTGCTTATTGCAGGTATTGCAACGCATGACAGCGATCGGCGGGAAATCCTGTTTGACGATGGCCGGGTGTTTCTGGTCGCTCGCGCCGATTTTGAGCTGGAGGATGACGGTAAGAGCGGCGAAATCATGGCCTTGCGCGACATCTCCGAAAGCCGCCGGCGAGAGGAGGAGCGGCGCGAAATGCTGGAGTTTCTCTCGCACGATATGCGCACTCCCCAAGTCGCCATTATCGGTCTTTCTAATCATGTGGGATCACAGCGTTCTGGGTTGAATGAGGAAAAGCGACGCGAAGATGTCGCTGTCCGCATTCGCACACAGGCCGAACGAACACTGAAACTGGCGGACGACTTTGTGCAACTTGCAAGGCTGGACGAAGCTGAGCTTGAGATTGAGGATGCAGATTGCGTCGCCTTGGTGGAGGAAGCCTGTGACCGCGCTTACACTGCGGCACGCACGAAACGAATTACCGTTGCGCCTGACTTGCCCGAGGAGCCTGTGTTCGCAGAAGTCGATGCCTCGCTGATCGCGCGATTGCTCGACAATCTGATCGGCAACGCGATCAAGTTTGCTCCCGATGGAAGCACCGTGCGGATCGCGCTGGAAGATGGATCGCCTGAATTGTTCAGCATGTCTGTCGCTGATTCAGGGCCGGGGTTGCCAGCGGAACGGCTCGCCAGCCCTTTTGCCAGGTTTGGCGCGCATGAGCGCAAAGCCGGGCCCAGCGTTGGACTTGGGCTGACCTTCGTTAAACGTGTGGTCGACAAACATGATGGCACGATCAGCGTGGATTCGCGGGAGGGCGAGGGCACTACGTTCGTAATCAACCTGCCGTTGCAGCGGCAGTAAGAGCGAGCCTTAATTTACGGAGAGAGAGCTGCTTGCATCCGCAATAAGGATATTGGCAAGATCTACCAATTCCTGATCACCGAGCGCACACATATCGCTTTCGCCAACGCCGCGGTACAGGATATTACCCTCTGCTCGATCAAGCAGGATTAGCGTGGCGCGCAGGCGACGTGCTTCGCATTCATCAAACCGTGCTTGATCGCGAGGCTGCGATTCCCATGCAATGGTGTTGCCTGCGGTTGCATCGGGATCGGCCAGTCCTGAGCTGGCATCGCGCGCGCCGATGGCGAATTCGGCAATTACTGGTGCGCCATCTTCCAGTTGTATTGATTGCGCTGCCATAGCCTCAGCCAGTCGCTGCCCAAAAGCGGCCCGAAGTGACCCATCTTCGGAGAACGGAGCAAGCCGAACCGACTGGCCCTGCGGCAAATTGCCGGTAGTTGAGGTGATAGTGGCAGGCGTGACGACAGAACAGGCGCCAAGCACAGTCGCAAGCGCACCTGCCAGAATCACTCTGGGCGCTGAGGTAAAGTCCTGATTTTTCAGAAAAATTGCAGCGTTATTGTGCGCCAACTTTCTCATTTTCTACGGCCTCTTCGAAAAACGCATCCATGCGATAGCCGAAACCGAAGACAGTTTGAATGGCAAAGCCATTATGTGGGCGCAATTCTAGTTTTGAGCGCACACGTGAGACATGCATATCAAGGGTGCGGGTCGTAATATCCCCGATATTGCCCCAGATCTGCGAAAAGATATAGCTGCGCGAAAGTGGCCGATTGAGATTTTCGAAAAACAAGGAAGCGACCTTGAATTCTTTCGACGTCAGCTTGATCGGATCTCCGTCGCGCTCGATCATCTCATTCAGGCGATCAACACGGTATTGGCCGTAAGTCTGATAGCGTTCGGGCGGAGCGGTGCTGGCATTGCGGCGTGCAGCTGCCTCAATCCGCGCGATGATGACCTCTTCGGTTTCGGGCTTCACGATATAATCGCTGGCGCCTTTTTCCAGTCCGCTGACAACATCTGCCTTATCGGATCTGCTGGTAATCAGAATGAATGCTGGTGGGCGATCAAGAGTTTCTGTCCCCCACGCGACGACTTCAGGGCCGGTTGCGCCCGGCATGTTCCAGTCAACCAGAACAACATCATAAGTCTCTCGGCGCAAAGCTACCTGTAGGTCTTTGCCATTACGGAAACTGTCGAACAAATATCCGGCTTTTTCCAAATAAGACGAAAGTTGTTGGAGAACTTCCCGATCATCATCTGCTATTGCTACTCTCAATGTCCCACCCGATCTTTTGTAATTGTTTCCTCGATGCTGGTGATATGTAACTTTGCAGCGAAACGCCAGATTTCCAAGGTCGTATTGACTGGATTTTACATTTGCTGGTCGCGCGCTAACAATCCAATTTCCACCGGTAAATCGTGAGAAATTGTGCGATGTGCCGGGCAAGGAAGACGCGCGCCCGCTTTACCTCTCGCCGGTTTTTCGCCATGCGATTTCTATGGAATTGACCGACACCAAGCCGAGCCCCATTCGCACTGACTGGACGCGGGAGGAGATTGCCGATCTCTTCAATCTGCCTTTCACCGAACTTCTGTTTCTCGCTGCGCAAATGCACCGGACGCATCACCGCGCCGATGAAGTGCAATTGTGCACGCTGCTCTCCATCAAAACCGGCGGGTGCCCTGAAGACTGCGGCTATTGCTCGCAAAGCGCTCATGCCGACAGCGGGGTAGAGGCGACCAAGCTGATGGACGTGCGGCAGGTGCTGCAAACCGCGGCGCAGGCCAAAGATGCGGGTAGTCAGCGTTTCTGTATGGGTGCGGCATGGCGCAATCCCAAGCAGCGCGACATGCCCAAGATCGTCGAGATCGTGAAGGGTGTGCGCGAGATGGGTTTGGAAACCTGCATGACACTGGGGATGCTTTCGCCTGAGCAGGCAGACCAATTGTCCGAAGCCGGGCTCGATTACTACAACCACAATGTCGATACCGGGCCAGAATATTACGACCGGGTGATCACCACACGCAATTATCAGGACCGGCTCGATACGCTGGAAAATGTGCGCGGTGCGGGCATCAATGTGTGCAGTGGCGGAATCGTGGGCATGGGTGAGACGCGCGCTGACCGCGTTGGCTTTGTGCACACTCTTGCAACGCTGGAACGGCATCCTGAAAGCGTGCCGGTGAACGCTTTGGTGCCGGTCAAAGGGACGCCGCTGGGCGATATGCTGGTCGATACGCCAATGGCCAAGATCGACGACATCGAATTTGTGCGCACCGTTGCAGTGGCGCGCATCTGCATGCCGATGAGCATGGTGCGGCTGTCTGCTGGGCGCGAAAGCATGTCCGATGCGACACAGGCGCTGTGTTTCATGGCTGGCGCGAACTCGATCTTCACCGGCGACAAACTGCTGACCGCTCCCAACGCGGGTGATGATAGTGACGCAGCACTGTTCTCCCGTCTCGGCCTGAAAGCGATGGAGGGCGAGGAGCCAATGCGCGCAGCAGGCAGTTGCAGCGGTGCATGCGCGCCTGAAAGCATACCGGCCGAGTAGGCCGGCCATGCACGAGAGATTTGCCGAAGCCATTGCGGAACGAAAGGCGAGCGATCGCTACCGCAGCTTGCGCGCCATCACACCGGGACCGCCCGGATTCGTGATGCGTGACGAGCGCGAGCTGCTCGATTTGTCGAGCAATGATTATCTCGGGCTTGCCCGCCATCCTGAATTGGCGCGCCGTGCCGGAGAATGGGCAGAAAATTTTGGGACAGGCGCACGCGGTTCACGGTTGGTCTCCGGCACATTGGAGGCTCACTCTACGATTGAAGCACGAGTCGCTGCCTTCAAACGAACCGAGAGCGCCATGCTGTTCGCCTCCGGCTGGCAGGCCAATGCAGCCTTGTTCCCCGCTCTCCTGAAGCTGGAGCCGAAAGCTGCCGTCTTCGCGGATTGGCTGGTCCATGCCAGCATACATCATGGCATCGCGGCGGCGCGAACCAAGCATCACGGCTATCGCCACAATGATCTGGACCATCTTGAGGAGCTGCTGGAACAGCATGGCCGCAATGCGCCTGCGCGCATCATCGCGACCGAAAGTGTGTTCAGCATGGACGGCGACCGCGCTGATCTGGAGCGGCTGGTGCGTATCGCGCGCGACCATGATGCGTTGTTGGTGGTGGATGAGGCGCACGCCACGGGCGTGCTGGGAGAGGGCGGCGCTGGCCTGACGGCAGCCCTGGCAGACAAGCCCGACATCGTGATGGGCACATTTAGCAAGGCGATGGGCGGCTTTGGCGCCTATATCGCAGCTTCGGCGCAGATCTGCGACTATCTGATCAATGCAGCATCCGGCTTTATCTATACTACCGCGCCGCCACCGCCGATTTTGGGAGCAATGGATGCTGCGCTGGATTTGGTGCCCGGCATGGATGCAGAGCGGTCCTCGCTGGAAACGCTGGGCGATCAGCTGCGTGCGGGACTGTCTGACCTCGGCTTTGACACCGGAGCATCCAATACGCAGATCATTCCCGTAACAATTGGCAGCGAAGCGGATACTCTGGCTGCCAGCGCTGCACTTGAAGAGGCGGGCGTGCTTGGCGTGGCGATCCGCCCACCAACCGTCCCGCTTGGCGAAAGCCGCATTCGCTTTTCTTTGTCATCCGTGCATCAGGTGGCCCAGGTGGACCGCGTTCTGGACATCATGAGAGGATGGCGATGAGCCGCAATTATATCGTGACCGGCACCGATACCGGCATTGGCAAAACCGTTTTTGCAGCCGGACTGTCCGGCGCATTGGGTGCGACATATTGGAAGCCCGTGCAGAGCGGTTTGGAGGAAGAGACTGATACGCAAGCCGTGACGCGGCTGACGCAGGGCAGCGCGGCTGAGGTGCTACCGGAAGCTTACCGTCTCATCACGCCATGCTCTCCGCATGAAGCTGCGCGGGTGGACAATGTTGCCATTGATCTGTCGCGGCTCTCCTTGCCATCAACCAAAAGGCCGCTGATCGTCGAAGGGGCTGGCGGTGCGCTGGTGCCCTATACCGATGATCTGCTTGCCGCCGACCTGTTCGCCAAATGGGATCTGCCCGCAATCGTGGTGGCGCGCACGGCTCTCGGAACCATCAGTCACACTTTGATGACGCTGGAATCATTGCGCACCCGCGGTGTCGCCATTGCCGGTGTCGCGTTCGTCGGAGATGAAGAACCTGTCGCGCAGGCCGCTATCGCGCGCTTCGGGCAGGTCCCGATGCTCGGGCGGCTTCCGATATTGGACCCGCTTGATGCGGTTTCGCTCAAGGGTGCCTTTGCCGCGAACTTCAATTTGGATATGCTCTTATGAGTGCAAAATCCCCCGTCTGGCATCCCTTCCATCAGCACGGGCTTGGGGAGCACATCCCGCTGGTTGAACGCGCCGAAGGGGCAGAGCTTTACACGGCCGATGGGCGCAATGTCATCGATGCGATCAGCAGTTGGTGGGTGATCACGCACGGCCACAATCACCCGCGTATCGTTGCCGCGATACAGGAACAGGCTGCAAAGCTGGATCAGCTTATTTTCGCCGGATGGACGCATGAACCTGCCGAAGACCTGGCGCGCGGGCTTACGACCATCATGCCGCCAGAGCTGGAACATGTGTTCTTCTCTGACTCCGGTTCCACGGCTGTCGAAGTCGCGCTTAAAATGGCGCTCGGCTATTGGACAAACATTGAAAAGCCGCGCAGCCGCATTCTGGTGATGGAGCACAGCTATCACGGCGACACGATTGGCGCGATGAGTGTGGGCGAGCGCGGCGTTTTCAATCGCGCCTACAGTCCTTTACTGTTTGATGTTGAGACCATTCCTTTCCCGCATCGGGGACAGGAAAAGGCCGTACTGGACGCATTGGATGCGGCGTGCAGCGGCGGCGATGCTGCTGCCTTTATCGTCGAACCGCTGGTGCTCGGCGCCGGCGGGATGCTGATGTATTCGCCGCAAATCTTGCGCGAGATGCGGGAGATTTGTGCCCGCTACGATGTCCTGTTTATCGCGGATGAGGTGATGACCGGCTGGGGACGCACGGGCACTCTACTGGCATGTGAACAGGCGGGTATCGTGCCTGATATTCTATGCCTCGCCAAAGGGCTGACGGGTGGCTCCATGCCATTGGCGGTGACTATGGCAACTGCGCCGATCTATGACGCGCATTATTCCACGGACCGATCAAAGCTGTTCTTCCACTCCTCCAGCTTTACTGCCAATCCCATTGCCTGTGCTGCGGCCAATGCCAATCTGGCGATCTGGCGAGATGAGCCTGTGCTGGATCGGATCGCATCCCTCGCAACTCGATTGGGGGACGGCTTCACCAAGCTTGCGGCAAAATATCCGATCAGCAATCTGCGCCAATGCGGCAGCATCATCGCGATGGATTTGGATGTGGAAGACGCGGGCTATCTTGCCGACATTGGTCTCAAAATGCGGGAGGGGTTTTTCGCCCGTGATATACTCCTCAGGCCGCTCGGCAATACGATCTACCTGATGCCGCCTTATGGCATATCCGAACTGCAGTTAGAGAGAATTTTCAGCGCCATAGATCAGACGCTTTCAGACGTGCTTTAATGCGCGTCCGGCTGGTTTTCCGGCAGCGCGCGCTGGAATGCGGGAAGGGCATTACATGCCGCTTCTATCCGCACCAAGCGCGGGCAATTCGATAGATCGAAATGGAAGCGCCGCGCGTTATAGAGCTGCGGGACAAGCACCGTTTCGAACAGGCCGGGCGTGTCGAACAGAAAGTCCCCGGCGCCAAGTTGTTCGAGCCGCTTTTCGACAGGATGCAATGTCTTGCCTAGCCAGTGGCGGTACCAGATATTCACGGCGTCCTGATCATGGCCCAGCTCGCTCTTGATATACTTCAGCACTGGCAGATTAAGTGGAGCATGCAATTCGGTGGCGATGGCATAGGCCAGTTCGCGCGCGGTGAAGCGTTGCTCCAGATCAGCAGGCAGCAGCGGGACATCGGGATATTTTTCATCCAACCAAGCGATCACGGCCATGCTTTGCGCTCTGTCGCGGCCATCGGCTTCCAGCATAGGCACAGTCGCGAACGGGTTGCGGCTGGCGAAGGCCTCACCCTTTTGCGCGCCTTCGAGCAGGTTCACCGGGCAATTCTCGTATGCAAGGCCTTTCAATTCCAGCGCGATGCGCAGCCTGTAGCTGGTCGAACTGCGCCAATATCCGTAAAGTTTCATTTCGGCACCTTGTGTCGCTTCGCTCGTTGCCACCTGTAAGACCATTGCGAAAAAGGGCCAAGCGGGGCATGAGACAAGAAAGTTTCATGTGAGACTATATTACGATGCAGTATCAAACGGGATTTCTCAACCACTTCGCCACCGAAGCTGTGCAGGGCGCTCTTCCAGAAGGGCGCAATTCTCCGCAGCGTCCGGCTTTCGGCCTTTATGCTGAGCAATTCAGCACAAGCGCGTTCACTGCGCCGCGTTGCGAAAACCGGCGAAGTTGGCTTTACCGAATGCGGCCCACGACCGAGCATGGCGTTTTTGAGCCCTATTCCGGCGCAGATCGCTTTACCGCACCCGATGGTTCACACACCACGCCAAATCGCCTCCGTTGGGACCCGCTGCCACTTCCCAATGGCGCGGTGGATTTCGTGGATGGATTAACGACTTATGGCGGCAATGGCGGCCCGTCAGAAGGCGGTATCGGCATCCACCTTTACGCGGCCACCGAAAGTATGGACGCACGCGCTTTCCAGAACAGCGATGGCGAAATGCTGATCGTGCCGCAGCAAGGCACGCTGCACATCGTCACAGAACTCGGCTGTATAGACGCGCCGCCGGGTCATATTGGGGTAATTCCCAAGGGCATGCGCTTTCGAGTTGACCTAGTTGACGGTCCAGCACGCGGCTATGTCTGCGAAAATTATGGTGCGCCCTTCCGCCTTCCTGATCTTGGACCAATCGGTGCAAATGGCCTTGCCAATCCGCGCGATTTTGAAACGCCGGTTGCATGGTTCGAGGACCGCGATGAGGCGTTTGAGATCGTGCAGAAGTTCAATGGGGCGCTCTGGACAGCCACCATTGGCCATTCGCCATTCGACGTGGTGGCATGGCATGGAAACTCCACTCCCTATCGCTATGATCTGGCGCGTTTTAACACCATCGGTACGGTCAGTTTTGATCATCCCGATCCGTCGATTTTCACCGTGCTAACAAGCCCATCGGATACTCCCGGAACCGCCAATTGCGACTTTGTGATCTTCCCGCCGCGCTGGATGGTGGGCGAGGATACTTTCCGCCCGCCATGGTTCCACCGCAACGTGATGAGCGAGTTTATGGGACTGGTCCACGGCGAGTATGACGCGAAAGAGGGCGGCGGTTTTGCGCCCGGCGGTGCTTCATTGCACAATCAATTCAACGGGCATGGCCCCGATGTTGAAAGCACCGCGAAGGCGATGCAGGCGGACCTGAAACCTGCCAAGATCGACAACACGCTGGCCTTCATGTTTGAAAGCCGCGCCATCATCCAAACCACCCAATTCGCCATGACCGGCGGGCAGCTGCAAAGCGATTACGATGCCTGCTGGACTGGTTTCCCGAAAGCGAGATTGCCTTAAATGACACAGACCGATTTCACTCATGATCCCTCCGCCAAAAGCTGGGTAGGGGGCGCAGACGGCCATCCTGATTTTCCCGTCCAGAACCTGCCTCTGGGTGTCTTCTCCGTTGGGGATACCGCGCCGCGCGGTGGGATGGCTATCGGTGATTTCATCGTTGATCTGCCTGCGGTTGCGATGCTGATGGACGATCCTGCACAGGACGCTGCCCTGACCGCCAATGCACCCGTTTTGAACGCTGTATTTGCTGGTGGCCGCACGCAGCTTGCCGCACTGCGTCGTGCTGTGTTCGGACTGCTGACTGACGAGACCAACCGGGCCAAAGTCGAGCCGCATCTGCACCGCAGTGCCGATTGCACAATGCACATGCCGTTCTTCGTCCATGACTATACCGATTTCTATACCGGCATTCATCACGCCATGAATATTGGCAGCCTGTTCCGCCCGGACAATCCATTGCTGCCCAATTACAAGCACGTGCCCATTGGCTATCACGGCCGCTCATCATCCATTCGCACATCTGGTGTCGAAGTGAAGCGCCCGACTGGCCAGACCAAGCCCGCCGAAGATGGTGGGACGCCCGGGTTCGGCCCGTCAAAACGGCTCGATTACGAATTGGAAATGGCCATATGGGTCGGGCAGGGCAATGAACTCGGCGAACCCATTCCTGTTGGCGAAGCAGAACAGCACATCGCCGGTATCTCAATTCTCAACGACTGGTCCGCGCGGGATTTGCAGGCGTGGGAATATCAGCCGCTCGGGCCGTTTCTGGCGAAGAATTTCCATTCTAGTGTCTCACCATGGGTTGTGACGATGGACGCTCTTGCGCCGTTCCGCACCGCTCAGACGCCTCGTCCCGAGGGCGATCCCGCGCCGCTGCCGTATTTGATGGACGAGGCTGATCAGGCAAACGGTGCATTCGGTATTACGATGGAAGTGCTGATCACAACGCCCGCAATGCGAGAGAACGGTGATGCGCCGCATCGTCTTTCTAAAGGCCCGATGACGGCGATGTATTGGACTGCGGCGCAGCTTCTTGCGCATCATTCGGTAGGCGGTTGCAACCTGCAGCCGGGCGATCTGCTGGGCACAGGCACTCTGACCAGCGGCGAAGAAGGCGGCGAAGGCAGCCTGATCGAGCTCACCCAAGGTGGCAAGACAACCGTTACCCTTACCAATGGCGAGGAACGCAAGTTCTTGGAAGATGGCGATGAAATCATCATGACCGCTTATGCCGAGAAAGACGGCTTTGCGCGCATCGGCCTTGGGGAATGCCGCGCGACCATCGCGGGCTGATAGGCAAGGTTTGGGCTGCTCAAGAAACGTCAATATTGAGAGCGCAGGGGGCGCTTGCCATCTGCTCGTGTAAAGGAGATGCGTTATGATTGATGTTCGTACTTTCGACAGCCTTGGCGGCGCCAACCACGGTTGGCTTGATGCCAAGCATCATTTCTCATTTGCAGGATATCACGATCCCGCACGTATGCATTGGGGTGCGATCCGCGTTTGGAATGACGACAGGATTGCTGCGAAAAGCGGTTTCCCGCCGCATCCGCATGACAATATGGAAATCGTTACCTACGTCCGGACAGGCGCGATCACGCACAAGGACAGCCTTGGCAATGAAGGCCGCACCGAAGCAGGCGATGTGCAGGTGATGTCCGCAGGCACCGGAATTACCCACGCAGAATACAATGTCGAAGACGTGGAGACGACCCTTTTCCAGATCTGGATATTGCCGGACCGGGACAAGCTGGGCCAGCCGCCCAAATGGGGCGCAAAGCCGTTTCCCAAAAGCGACCGCGCAGGCGGTTGGGCAGTCCTGGCAAGCGGTCATGAAGGCGACAGAGATGCTCTGCCCATCAATGCCGATGCGCGGGTAGCCGGCGCAACGGTTAACGCTGGTGAGACGCTGGATTACGCACTTAATGGCCGCAAGGGATATTTGGTGGCCGCCACTGGGAGTCTCGAAGTAAACGGGGAAATTGCCAATCAGCGCGACGGCGTTGCGATTGCCGATGTCGATACGGTTACGATCACAGCGCTGGAGGACAGCGAATTGGTGCTCGTAGAAACGGCCTGAGAGGGAAGGGCCCGCGCGTCTGATGACGTGCGGCCCCTCCTCGTTCGTGTTGCCTCTATTCGTGGCGCAGCGCGTCGATTGGGTCGAGCTTGCTCGCGCGGTGTGCCGGGTAGTATCCAAAGACGATTCCCAAAACGCCGCTGAACAAAAAGCTAAGGATGTTGATTGTAGGGTCGAAATAGAAGGGTAGCTCGAATGTGCTGGTTAAAAGCAGCGACAGACCGAGTGAAAGCAGGAGACCTATCAGTCCTCCGAAGCAACAAAGTACGATTGCCTCAGTAAGAAACTGCAGCCGAACCTCTCGCGCTAAGGCTCCAATTGCAAGGCGAATGCCAATTTCTCTTGTGCGTTCTGTGACACTGACGAGCATGATATTCATTATGCCGATTCCGCCAACGAACAGACTGATTGCGGCGATCATTGCGACCAACAGCGTCAATTGGCCAAAGACATCGTCCACGGTGTTGTTGATGTCGGCTGTATCAATGATATTGAAATTGTTGTCCTCGCCCTCTTGAATGACTCTTCGTTCGCGCAACAGATCGACTAACTGTTGCTGGATCGTAGCACTCGCATAGGCGGGATCGTATTTCACGACGAAATACTGCACATTTGAATTGCCGATAAAGCGGCGCTGCACCGTCTTGAGCGGCATAAAGACGACATCATCCGCGTCTCCTCCACCAACCGCACTGGAACGTTCGTCAACAACACCTATTACGCGACATGAGACATTCCCGACGCGCATTTCTTCGCCAATGACAGCGTCTGCAACGAAGATTTCCTCGACCACTTTGGGTCCAACAATGCATACGCTTTCTCCGCGTGCTTCTTCCTCCTCGTTGAAGGGACGACCTTCGACTACATCTATCGACTGCGCTGCGAAAAATTCGCCGTCGCTGCCTTGAACACTCGTCTGCCAATCCTGCCCGTTGTGGAAGGCAACCGCATTGCTGGTCACTGATCCTGCCGCGTTTCTGACACCAGGAATCTGGTTTTCGACCGTGCGAATATCTTCCCCATCAAAAGGCGGTGGTGCAACATTGGGTTCGCTTGATTGCGGAAACACAATGAACACATTCGAGCCGAGTCCTGCGATATCATCCTGAACATTCGCTGTCACGCTCCGCCCAAGCGTCACCATGGTAATGACTGCGGCTACACCAATGATGATGCCCAGCGTCGTCAAGAAACTGCGGAGCAAATGCCGCCGGATTTCGCGCAGGGCGAGCAGCAATGTGGCGAAGAACATGCGCATCAGACGTGCTCCTCAAGAGGAGCGCCGGACTTGCGGCCGCGATCAATGCGTTCCACCAGCCCATCGCGAAAATGCACGATGGTGCGCGCATATTCCGCCATTTCTTCTTCGTGCGTAACCATTAGAACGGTGATGCCGGTGTTGCTTAGGTCGGACAGCAACTCCATTATTTCGAGCGAGCGTTCGGTATCGAGGTTGCCCGTTGGCTCATCGGCCAGCAATACATCCGGGTCGGTGACGAGCGCACGGGCGATGGCCACGCGCTGCTGCTGTCCGCCCGAAAGCTCCGCTGGAGTGTGTGTTGCCCATGGCAGCAGGCCAACCATATTGAGCGCGCGTTCAGCGTTCTTTTTGCGCTCCTTCTTGGTCTCACCGCGATAGAGCAGCGGCAGTTCGACGTTTTCAAGCGCAGTGGTCCGTGCAAGCAGGTTGAAGCCCTGAAACACAAAGCCGAGATACTTCCGCCTCAGGAGTGAGCGTTGGTCGCGGGTGAGCGCCTGCACTTCCACGCCGCGAAACCTGAATATTCCGCTGGTCGGCACATCAAGGCAGCCCAGGATATTCATGGTGGTCGATTTGCCGGAGCCTGATGGTCCCATCACCGCTACAAAATCGCCGCGGTCGATCTTCATGTCCACGCCTTTTAGCGCCTGAAACGCAGCCGCGCCAGTGCCGAAGGTCTTCGTGATACCTTCCAGTTCGATGAGCTTTTGATCGGTCACGCTGCGCTTACCGCTCGCCTGCGCTAATGCCTGTGACGACTTCCATGCCCGCCTCCAGTTCATCCGAAGTGACGACCGTCATACGCCCATCGCTTTGGCCGGTGACCACTTCAATGGCATTGAGCGTACCGTCTGCTGCCACCGTGTACACGGTCTGGCGGCTGCCGATGCCAATGGTGGCTTCGTCGTTTTGCTCCAGTCCGAATTCAGGATCGCCGAACATACCGCCGCCTTCGTCTTCTTCGTTGGGATCAAAGCGCAGCGCGCCGTTGGGGACGAGCATCTGCTCACCAGTGCTTTCTGTGGCGATTGTCGCGGTTGCAGTCATGCCGGGGCGCAGCAAGCCTTCGTTGTTGCCAACCATCAGCCGCGCTTCATAGCTGACCACTTGCTGGCCCTGCTGCTGCACTTGCTGAGATATATTGTTGGACGCAAGATCAACCCGCTCGACCGTCGCGGGAAAGCGGCGGCCCGGATAGGCATCCACGGTGAAAGTGGAATCCTGACCGGCCTCGACTTGTCCGACATCAGCCTCATCCAAATCGACGCGCAATTGCATCGTGGCGAGATTCTCTGCGAGCACAAACAGGGTCGGCGTGTTGAAGCTGGCGACAACCGTTTGACCGGGTTCAACCTGCCGGGCGAGTACCACACCGGAAACGGGTGAGCGGATCGTCGCACGATCCAATCCGACTTGGGCAGATGAAAGCTGAGCGCGGGCTGCGCTGACATTGGCCTGTGCCGCGGCCACATTGGCGCGGCCACGATTGACGGCAGCTCTGGCCAGATCAATTTCGGCGGCGCTGGGAACGCGCCCCCCGGACAGCCGCTGCACTTCGAGAAGCCGGTTCAACTGGGCCTGATCGCCATCAAGAGTGGCTTGAGCTGCACCGACCTGCGCCTGGTTCGCCGTCAGATTGGCACGGCTTTGGCGGATCTGGTCCGCAATGACCTCTGTATTGATGATGGCCAAGACCTGTCCGCGGCTAACCTGATCATTCACGTCCACCAGCACGCGGTCGATCCTGCCCGATACTTCGGAGCCGACTTCGACCTGATTGGTCGGGCGCAAACTGCCCGTCGCCGTGACGGTAAGGTCAAGCGAGCGTGATTCCACTTCTGCCGTGATGTACTCAGGGGTTTCTTCGCCGCCAGACATCTGGGTAACGGCCACGATTGCCAAAATCAGGAGAATTCCCAAGAGCCACCAGCGCTTGCGCTTGTACCACTTCTTGGGCTTGCCTTCGTCGAGGTAGCTTTCGATGCTGGCCTCTTCGGATGTGGCGGTATCTGTCTGGCTCATTCGGAATTCCTGTCGGCTTGGTCTTCAACCGCTACGGGCATCGGAAAATCATATTCGGCACTGGCCCAGCCACCGCCCAGCGCCTGCGTCAGACGGACAAAGGCCGTGGCACGATCAGCTTGCGCGCTGACCAAGCTGTTTCGCGCGGAAAGAAGCTGGTTTTCAGCGCTCAGCAATGTGCGAAAATCAGTAAGGCCGGCTTGATACTGGCTGCGCGCTAGAAGCGCAGAATTGCTGGCTGCATCCAGACCTTCGAAATTGATTTCGACCCGCTCATCTGCGGTGCGCTGATCTACGGCTGCGCTTTCTACATCTTCCAGCGCGTTCAGGATCGTCTGCTCCCAACTGGCGAGAGAGGCGCGTGCGCCTGCCTCGGCGCTGTCAACCTGTGCCTGCGTGCGGCCACCGTCGAAAATCAGCTGACTGACGCTTCCGAAAAGGCTGCCGCTAAGAATATCGAACAGATTGCCAAGGTTCGCCTGACCCGTACCGATGCTGCCGGTAAGGCGCACAAGCGGAAGCAATTGCGCTCGCGCAACGCCGATGCGTGCGCTGCTGGCGATAAGAGAGGCCTCTGCTGCGCGAACATCGGGGCGGCGCTGCAACACCTCTGCCGGAGCTTCGAAGCCCATCAGCATTTCAGGATCGGGCACTGGCGCTGGCTCTGTCGCCATGATTTCGTCCAGCACGCGGCCCGGCGGCTCTCCGATTAAAGTGGAGATAGCGTTGGCGGTGGAGGTAAGGCTGCTTTCCAGCAGGGGAATGCTTGCAGCGGTTTGCGCACGCTGTGTGCGGGCCTGTTCCACATCGAGGCTGGAAACGAGACCTGCCTGATTGCGCCAGCGCGCGATTTGCAGATTGTCATCCTGAAATGCCAGCGTGCTGCGGGCGATTTCCAACTGCTGAGCAGTGGCGCGCGCGTTCACTGTGGCAATGGCAACTTGCCCAACGACCAATCGCTGTAAATCGGCGAGGGAATAGCCTGACGAGGCCAGATCAGCCTCCGCCGCTCGGACGCTGCCCGAGATTTGTCCGAAAATATCCGCTTCCCAAGACGCATCCGCGCCGAGCGAGAATTGCACGCCGTTTCGGGCAAAGTCGCCCACATCGCGGCTGACGCTGCCGGAACCTGAAACGCTTGGCAGATAGCCTGCACGGGCCTGCACCAATGAGGCCCTTGCTTGATCAAGCCGGGCGGCGCTGACCGCAAGGTCGCGGTTTTCGACAATGGCTTGCTCAACAAATTCCGCAAGCAGCGGATCGCCAAGCAGCGTCCAATATTGCGTAAGGTCGGTTGAAATCGGGGCAGGGTCAGTCTGCGCCCATTCAACTGGCACAGCGACCGTAGGCGTAGCGACCTCGACCTGCGGTGTTGCGCAGGCGGCCAGGGCCATAACGACAGGAGCAACCAATACGATCCGTGCCCGCTTGCCATTATCTTTCATGAAATCCGGTCCCCCGATGTTGCGCCCCTTGTTTGCCAGTTCCGCTCGATGCCTTAACGAGCCGGACTGCATCTTCAAATTACGAATTCGTCATACACGATCAAATATTGCTTGCGGCGACGTTCGCCTAACCGAATGACATTCGCAATAGTCTTAAATTGCGCCGCTGTATAACGCGGCGTTTCCACTCTGGTCTCAGCCCTGCTGCTTCGCTCGGCTGGCTCAAGATCGGAACAGCCTATCGAGCAACCGTTGACACGCATCGACCAAAGTGTGTTAATCCGGCAATACGCCAAGATCAAGCCGGTGACGATTTCATGTGTTTACTGTGTTGCTGAAGATGCATTTGGGTTGGATTGTTTTGTGGAAACAGAGTGTCGAATTGTGTTGCCGAAAACCTGAGAAGACCATGAAGAAACCCGCATGTGGGCCGCAGGTATTTCCGGGGGGGGTGCCTGTGCGGGTGTAATTGGTTGGTGGCATCGTGCCGATAAGCCGCTCTTCCCCTCATTGATTGACTAGTTAATTGCGCGCCTTGGAGAGCCTGTTGCTGCTTGACCTGTGTCTGCGCAGCCTGCGGGTATTGTTGATTGAGCGTGTAGCACAGGATATTTATGTTCAGGTGAGCGAATTTTCCTATGCCCGGGCGCAGACCATTCGCCTTGACGTACGTCCGCAGGGCTTGGGACCATAGCATTGCAATTGCGCGGTCTGGAACAGGTCCGGCAGGTTATGTCGTCCGGCTCTCTGTTCATGCTGGCCGGCTTGCCGTTCGCTATCTTCTTCATCGCCGTGATCGCTTCGCTCGGCAAACAGTTGGCGCTTGTCCCAATTTTCAGCCTACCAGTTGCGCTTATCTTCCTCATGATTTCAGCAAGATCATCCGCAATGGAACGGACCGTGCGCAGGTTAGCCGTAACCGTAAGAACGGCATGTTGGTGCAATCGGAAGTCGGGTCTTTGCAAGAGCTGGCGACATTCCAGCAGGAAGAGCTCGATATGCTGATGCCGCTGGTTGAAACCGGCGATGTCGCGCGCTCTGAAATCATCCGGATGCAGCGCACCACGGTGGAAACAGAGGGGCGCATCTCCAATATTCGCGCGCAATATATCCGCGATCTGCAGACCGATTTGCGCAGACGGAAGAAGAGCTTGTCGCAGCTCAGCAATTGCTCACCCAGCGGCAAGACAGCTTGCGCGCTGCATCGTTGATTGCACCAACAGACGGTATCGTGAAGAATGTGCGTATCACAACCGTGGGCGGAGTGCTGCGGCTTGGAGATGAAGTGCTGCAAATCGTGCCGACCGGCGAACGATTGATTGTCGAGGCGCAAGTGCCCCCGCGCGATATCGCCTTTGTGGCGGTTGGTCAGCGCGCGCGGGTCAACTTCGATGCCTATGACAGCGCGGTTTACGGTTCAGGCGATGGCGAGGTGGTGTTCATCAGTCCTGATACGCTGTCTGAACAACGCGATGACGGCACGGCCAATACCTATTACAGGGTCAATCTGGAAGTCGACACAGACACCATGCGTCCGCGAAACGAAGGCCAGATTATCGACCTTCAGCCCGGGATGACCTCTACCGCAGAAATCCTCACTGGCAGTCAGACCGTATGGGAATATCTGACCAAGCCGCTGCTCAAGACGACCCGGCAGTCGATGCAAGAACGTTAGCGGCAAAGGTCTGCAATTGCGGCGCGAAATGGGCCGCGCCGCGCCGCTCTGCTTCCTCCGCCGGAATTGTTGCCAGCGCATCTGCCATACGCAGGATGTTGGCCGGAGCGAGCTTCCCCAATGCGGTGCGATAGACCCCGATGGTGAACACAACCGCGCCCGTTTCTGGCAGACGCCGCAAGGTCTGGCGCTCGCAGCGCACGAATAAAGTCTTTCCTGCATTGTGCGGCGTGACATGCGCGAAAGTCTGTGCAGGCGGCTCGGTATCGATCCAGCGCAGGGAAGAGGTCGGGCTGACGAACCAATTGCAGCGTCCGAAAATGCGGCCCGGTTTCAGGTTCGCCATGAAATGATCCACGCCGCTGGCCAACTGTTCGCCGTAGCCATGGATTGGCTTATGCAGTCCGATCAGAGGCTGGCCCAACTTCTCCGCCGGATGCCAGTCCGTGGGGAAGGTGACTGCCGCGCCGATCAGGCGATAGGGTTCACGATAACCGTCGGCTGACAGCAGACAGATGTCTTCCCATACGCTGCGGGCTGCGCCTTCCAACCCGCCAGAAACGCCCAACATCGCGGCAAGCTCTTCGCCCGCCGCGTGTGCAAGCGGCGTCAATTGAACGCTTTCAGGATAGCTATCGAAGGCAGCGGCGCGTGCCGCAAGATCTGGTGATGGCTGGAGCCAATCGCTTTCGGAAAGCGCCGTCAGACCCATCTTCAACGCCCCGCCGCCGCGCGCTCGGGGTAGCAATTCATCAACGGAGAAACCCAGCGACGCCATTCGCAATTCCTACCGCAGGCGAAGGCGCAAGGCTATCACTCCGCCGAGGTCACCTGCCGGGCAAAGTTCGTGATGTCATCCAGCACTGGTGCTCTCCCGCGCAAAGGCTTTGCAAGGGCAATCACGATGTCCACGTGACCAACTTCAGAATAGCTGATCATGTCGGCCTGAACTCCAGCTCCAGTCAGGCGCGCTGCCAGAGCTTCCGAATTGCGCGGCAGAACGGTGGTATCGTCCGCTCCAGTCAGCAGCAGTGCGGGCGGGGCGGTTTCATCAGCAAAGGTAATCGGCTGCGTAGCTGGAGCGTCCGGCCACTGGCCAAAGGCCTCTATCGTTGATGACGAATCGAAGGGATAAAAATCATACGGACCGGCCAGCCCTGCAAAGCCTGCAACAGCTGCGCGGTCTTCACCCAGCCATTGCGCATCATTGGCCAACATCGCGGCGATATAGGCGCCCGCTGAATGGCCAGCGACGATGATCTGTTCGCCATTTCCGCCATACGGCCCGATGTTGGCCCGGACCCAGTGCACCGCGGCGGCCCCGTCTTCCACGAACCCGGGAAAGCGCACTTCGGGCACCAATCGGTAATCGGCCACGACGGTGACAAAACCCTGCGCGGCCAAAGCGCGCCCGGCAAAGGCATAGCCGCCCCGCGAACCACTGTTCCAACTGCCGCCATAGAACCAAACGATAACGGGGCGCGGGCCATCGCCAGCGTTGCGCGGGACATAAATATCGAGCTGCTGCCGCGGGTTCTCGCCATAAGCAATTCCCTCTGCCGCCAATTCGCCAGCGCTGTCTTTGGGCACCAGCGTGTTAAAAGTATGCAGCGGCGAGATGAAATACGACACCGCGACCCCGGCAATTGCGACCAAAGGTATGGAAAACAGGGATAGTTTCAGCAGGGACATCGGCACCGTTCAGAACATGAGCTGGAAAGAGCGCACGATCTAGGCTGCAACCAGCCGATCTGGCAAGCATGGGCGTTGAACGAAAAGTTTTTAGCCGTGAAGCTCGCCCAACATGCGGTAAACTTTTGCAATAGCTGTATTGGGGAGGTGACGGCTTCGCGGTGCTATGCCAAGATGTAGGCTTGCAGCCAAAACCTGCATGCGGGCAAAATAGAAAGTATCTCGCAATGGATATCTCGGCCTACAATTTCAAGACGGACGGCGCGTCATTGTCGTATGGTTATCTCATGCCAGCACTTGTGCAGTTGCTGCGAGAACACAGTCAGTCGGAGCGTGTTTTTGAACTGGGCTGCGGTAATGGTTCCACCGCGGCCCAACTTAATACGATGGGCTTTTCGGTCACAGTGATTGATCCTTCGGCCAGCGGCCATATCAAATTCTTCAGCCGCAAAACCCTCACAACATTGTTCCATCGCGTTGTGATGACAGAGGTTGGCTTTAAGCGTGTGGGACGTATCCCACAGCTAGCGAAATCGATGATTTGTGTCTTCAAGAAGGACTGCTGACAGCGTGTCAGACTCACCGTTAAAGGGTCTTAAAGTAGTTGAACTCGCGCGCATTCTGGCTGGGCCATGGGCGGGTCAGGTGCTTGCCGATCTTGGCGCTGAAGTCATCAAGGTTGAGAGCCCGAATGGCGACGATACACGCAGCTGGGGCCCGCCATTTGTGGACCGGGCCGATGGCAGCAAGGATGCAGCCTATTTCCATGCTGCCAACAGGGGCAAGAACAGCATTGTCGCCGATTTCACCGACGCGCAGGACCTTGCACAGGTAAAGGCATTGATCGCTGATGCCGACGTGGTGATCGAGAACTTCAAGCTAGACGGGCTCAAGCGCTTTGGCCTCGACTTTGCCAGCATCGCGGCGGACCATCCTCGGCTGGTCTATTGTTCGATCACGGGGTTTGGGCAGAATGGGCCCTACGCCGCGCGCGCCGGGTATGATTTCATCATTCAGGGCATGAGCGGCATTATGGAATTGACCGGCGAACCCGATGGAGCGCCGCAGAAGATTGGTGTTGCTTATGCCGATATTCTGACCGGCCTCTACGCCGTTATCGGTATTCAAGCCGCATTGCATCAGCGTGAGAGTACCGGGCGCGGGCAATTGGTTGATATGGCCTTGTTCGATGTGATGGTGGGGACGCTTGCCAATCAGGCGATGAATTATCTTGTCAGTGGCCGCAATCCGAAACGTTTGGGAAATGCGCACCCTAATATCGCACCCTATGAGGCATTTCGCGCCGCAGATGGCTGGCTAATTGTGGCTGTCGGCAATGATCGGCAGTTCGAACGGTTCAGCGCCGTCATTGATCTGCCCCGGCGGGAAGAATGGGCGAGCAATGCGCGCCGTGTGAAGAACCGGGAAAGCCTTTCCGCTTCTATTTCGCGCCGGATCGCTGATTGGGAGCGCGATGTGCTGCTGGCAAAACTTGAAAATGAAGGCGTGCCAGCAGGACCGATCAATAGCGTGAAGCAGGCGCTTACCGATCCGCAGATCGTCGCACGCGGTATGGTGGTGGAGCTGGAGGAAGGCTTGAAAGGCCTGCGAACGCCGATCCTGTTTTCAGATGCGAGCTTGGCACTTGGGAAGGCGTCACCTGCCTTGCCTGCGAACGATCACTAATCGGCACATTTCAGTTTAGCCATCACGCTGGCGGACCGTCTGGCGGCCAATCTGCGCACACCACGACAGGCACAAAAAAGGGGCCGGGAGATTGCTCTCCCGGCCCCTTTTTGATTGCCTTGAAGGCTGTCCTTACATGCCCGAGTTAGGGCCGTAGGTCACTTCAACACGACGGTTCTGCAGTTCGCGAACACCGTCTGCCGTAGCAACACGTGGCATGCTTTCACCGAAAGCTTCGCTTGCAATACGAGCACCTGGGATGCCGCGACCGGTCAGGTAGGACTGAACAGAAGCGTTACGACGCTGTGCCAGGCCTTCGTTATAGGTCGTGGTACCCGAACGGTCCGTGTGACCGGCGAGCATAATGCGAGCGCTGCCACAATCGCCGTATGCTGTGACTGCGCTGTTGAGCACGGTCGCTGCTTCTGGCGTAATATCCGACTGATCCCAATCGAAGAATACGATGTAAGGGCCCGTGTTACACTGCGCCTGTGGAGGAGGCGGAGGTGGTGGGGGCGGAGGAGGCGGAGGTGGTGGTGGCGGAGGTGGCGGTGGTGGTGGGGGCGGAGGAGGCGCAGTTTCGCCGCCAAGCATAAAGCGCAAACCCAAAGAACCGATGTGCTGCGTCGTATCTACTTCCAAAGTCGCCGGGAAAAGACGATTCGTGATGTCAGCTTCATTGAACAGACCACGATACTTGTACTCAGCGAACAGTTCGACACGGTCGGAAAGTTCACCAGAGACACCAGCGATACCTTGATAGGCGAAGGTGGTATCAGCATCATTCGCGATCAACACGCCGCCGGGATTGTAGTCCACGTCAATGACATAGATACCAGCACCGGCACCGAGGTAAGGCTTGATTGTGCCGAGATCGAAATCATACAGCAAGTTCAAGAACGCGCCGTAGCTTTCCACATCGCCGCGGCCATCAGCAAGCAACTCGCCTACAGATATACCAGCAGATGTTCTGCTGCGGCTAAGGTCACTAGCGTCTGGATCGTTAGCGCTAACACCACCAAGAATTGGATTAAAATGGTTTTCGATGTCGTACGCGACATAGCTACCGTCGAGTTCAATGCGGATGCCGCTGTCGAACGCATAGCCGATCTGCCCGTTGACGTTCCAGCCGAGGTCACCGTTCGTTTCGAACGAATAAGCCGTCCCTTCCGGAATGGACGTTTCCGCAGGAATACGCCCAGGAAGGGTCTCTGTATAAACGCCGGAGTTATCTGCATTTTCAGCGGAAGATACACCGCCACTGATGGCAATATAAGGGTCAGCGTGAGCTACCCCTGGAATTGCAAGCGCCACAACGGACGCAGAAAGAAGAAGTCGTTTCATTGTATTCCCTTCAAATCGCGCAGGAACCTTTTTTCCCACCCTCAATAACATTCGCAATGCCCTTAATGCCTCATTGTTCCGCATCTGCGAAGCAAAATTTTACAGAGCATCTAAGGGTGTTGCGGATTTGCAGCACTATGCGGCAGGTTGGTTCTCTAGAACGCCGAAATGCCTGTGATCGCGCGCCCTAGGATGAGCGCGTGTACATCGTGAGTTCCTTCATAAGTATTGACGGTTTCGAGGTTCGCCATGTGACGCATCACTTGGTATTCCTCCGAAATTCCATTGCCGCCGTGCATGTCCCGCGCGGTGCGAGCAATGGTAAGCGCCTTGCCGACATTATTGCGCTTAACAACGCTGATCATTTCCGGCGCAAAGCGGCCTTCGTCGATTAAGCGTCCGACGCGAAGCGAGGCCTGCAGGCCGAGCGCAATCTCGCTCGCCATATCAGCCAGTTTGAGTTGGTAGAGCTGCTTTGATGCCAGCGGCACACCGAACTGGTGTCGATCCAATCCATATTGCCGTGCGGCATTGTAGCAGAATTCTCCTGCCCCCATGCTGCCCCATGAAATGCCGTAACGCGCGCGATTAAGGCAGCCAAACGGACCCTTCATCCCCTCTACATTCGGCAGCAGCGCATCAGCTGGCAATTTGACCTCATCCATCTGGATCATGCCGGTTGTGCTGGCTCGTAGGCTGAGCTTGCCGCCGATTTTGGGTGCGGAAAGGCCAGTCATGCCTTTTTCCAGCACAAATCCGCGCACCTTATCGCCGTGTGCTTCGGACTTTGCCCAGACGACAAACACATCGGCAAAAGGCGAATTCGAAATCCAAGTCTTTGCGCCAGAAAGCGAATATCCGTCGCCATCCTTTTTTGCGTAAGTGCGCATTCCTGAAGGATCGGATCCGGCGTCAGGCTCTGTCAGGCCAAAGCAGCCGATCAGCTGCCCGCTCGCAAGACCGGGAAGATATTTGGCACGCTGTTCGTCTGAACCATACGCATTGATAGGGTGCATCACGAGGCTGGATTGCACGCTTGCCATAGAACGATAGCCGCTATCCACCCGCTCAATCTCACGAGCGACCAGGCCATAGGCGACGTAGTTTGCACCGGCACCGCCAAACTCTTCCGGAATGGTAACGCCCAGCAAACCAGCTGCGCCCATCATGGGGAAGAGTTCCGGCGCATCAATTTCCTTGGCATAGGCTTCGATCACACGCGGTTGCAGCTCGCTTTGCGCAAAGCCATGCGCAGCGTCGCGCACCATCCGCTCTTCCTCTGACAATTGATCATCGAGGTTGAACGGGTCGGCCCAATCAAATGGAACCATGTCAGCCATGCAAATAGTCTCCTTTGAAACTAGCCTCTAGTTTTTCATCGACTGAACAACAAGAAGCTATCTGGCGGAGCGGCCAAAAGAAATTCGGATCAATGGGCGCGCGAGCACGCGGTTTCGATCATTTTAATCAGTTTGTCCGGCGGGCAGGGTTTGGATGCAGCCATGGCATCGGGATACCGTTCCGCAACGTCGTGGGATGTAACGTGGCCAGAATGGAAGATTATCGGCACGCCGGCCTCTGTTAGGACATCTGCCAGCGGGAAAACCTCACCATCGGCGGCCATGACGTCGAGAATGGCAACGTCGGGCATATTATCGTCGATAGCGATAAAGGCATGGTCGCGATTAGCGTAGGGGCCTTCAACCCGGTGGCCGAGATCTCGCACGGTTTCAGAAATGTCGAGCGCGATGATAAATTGATCTTCGACGACAAGAACGCTGTGCTGCTTTACATCCACTTGGGCGGCCATGATTTCTATCCACGTATTACCGGAGCTACACTAAGCTTTCATGGGTAATACGCGCTCTGCCTGCCCTCGGTTCCCGATTGCGGGATAAGGCTCCTGCCTCAGACCTTGCCGAAACGCTCTTCATAACCAGAGATATCGTCCGCTTGCAGTAAACGCGCTTGCGCTACCCAGTCATCGCGCCGGATGCGGCCTTGAAAGCGGCCAAGCTCCGCGTCGATTCGGTCAATATCGGCATCATCCCACGCAGCAATTTGTGCAAAGCTGGTCACGCCGTGTTCGGCTAGAATGGACACAAGTTTGGGGCCGACGCCTTTAATGCGGCGCAAATCGTCAGAGGATGTACCACCGGATGTGGCAGCTTTGGTAGGCGTAGGCGCGGCTTCCGTCTCGGCGGGTTGTTTAGGTGCAACATCTGCCATCTTGTGAATGGCTTCACGCGCGGGGACCGCCGCACCCGCTTCGGCATCGGCAATCGCTGGCGCCGCGGCGACACGATCGCTGTTTGCAGCAGCAGAGAGCGGGCCTGGTGCAGTTGCTGCAGGCGGGGCATCAATCAGTGCCTGATTGCGCTTCGCCGCGCCTTCCTCTGGCTTGTCTTCCAGCTCTACTTTCGTGCGGCGTGACGCGTGGAATACCCACCATGCCACCACTATGCCGATGAGCAATGCGGCGAGGACCAGCATCCAATATTCTTGCAACAATTCGGGCATGGTCAAAGCTTTCTCTTATCGTTCGGCAACATTACGCAGTGCGGCCCCAGATGGTCCAGCCAATGCCAAGCCCAACCGCATAGGCGAGCAGCATCAACACAAACACTTCCATCCAGATTGGCATGATATGCTCCCTAATGCTGCGCGGGGGTGATGCGCAACTGTGACGTTGAACCAGCGGTCTACCTAGCGCGGCGCTGGCGTGTCGACCGGTGTCGGGCTGATGGGATCGGTTGCGATGACGGAGAATTCGATCCGGCGATTGGCAGGATCGGCCGGATCAAGCCCTTCGACGGGACGGCGCGACCCCACACCGCTGGTGCGAAGACCGTCTGCTGGAATACCCCGGCCAATCAAGGCTGCACGCACTGCATTGGCCCGTTCGGCGGACAATGCGATATTGCCCGGCTCCGGCCCGGAATTATCGGTATGGCCGGTTATGCGGATTATCGAACCCAAGCACGGGCGCAGCGCCGCGGCAACTTCATCAATCAGCGAACTGCTGCCGATATCCATCCGGCTGGAGCTTTCCTCAAACCGGATCGTGCGCGCGCGCAGCAGAGCCTGAACGTCTTCCTGACAATGCAGCGGACGAAAGACCGGCTCACCGCTGACGGCCATCATTCCGCCATCAGACCAGCGAATGCCGCCAACGCCGGGCAGGGCGGCAACGGCGTTTGCAATGTCGGCTCGGGTTGCTTCATCCAACGGCTCGCCGCCAACCAAAATAGGGTGGCGGCTGGGAAAACCGCGCGGTGTCAGGAACACCGCTTCGACCTGATCGCCGCCGCCTGCCTCCGCGATTACAGCCGGCGCTTGTGCCGCCAGCCGGGCGGAAAATTCCGGCGCGCTTGACCCTGCGATGAAGCGCGCAAGCAGGAATATGGCGAAAGCGCCAAGGGCAACTGCGATTGGTGGGCGGCGGAGAAATTGCATCCTGCGCCCTTAGCCCGGGCAATCAGCGTCCGTCGAGCGATTCTGCAAGTCCGGCGAGTTGCAGAAACTCCTCGCGCCAATACCCGTCCTGCTCTCCTGCCAGAGCGACAGCATCGCGGTGACCAAAGCCATTGAGCAGAGTGTCGCCGCGAAGGTTCTGACCATAGGCCGCAACTGCGCTGACAAATGCCATATCGCCGCGTGCTGGCCCGGCATTGGCCAGAAGACTTGCACCAAGCGGACGCTCAATCAGGCGCGAAGTATCCTCACCCGGCAATTTATAGCGCAATTGCACAAAGGCCATTTCGTCTGTGCGGTTTTGCGGAATTTCCGGCTGATCAGCATAGCGGCGCGGACGCATCCAGCCATTTGTTCCGGTGGGCACTACTTCATACAGGGCGGTGACCTGATGGCTTGCGCCGATGTCGCCTGCATCGACTGCGTCATTGTCGAAGTCCTCTTCCCGCAAGGCCCGGTTTTCATAGCCGACAAGCCGGTATTGGGAGACAAGTGCGGGATTGAATTCGACCTGTATTTTCACATCATGCGCGATGGTGAAAAGGGTGGAGGTCATTTCTTCTGACAACACTTTGCGGGCTTCCATCGCGCTGTCGATATAGGCGTAATTGCCGTTCCCGTGGTCCGCGATCTGTTCCATCATTGCATCGTTGATATTGCCGGTGCCAAAGCCAAGCGTAGTCAGCGTGATGCCGCTTTCGCGTTGCTGCTCAATCATCTCAATCAACGCGCCGCGATCGCGGATGCCGACGTTGAAATCACCATCGGTTGCAAGGATCACGCGGTTGACGCCGTCCTCGATAAAGTTGCCGCGTGCAAGATTGTACGCCAGCTGGATGCCAGCGCCTCCCGCAGTCGAGCCACCAGCGCGCAATTGCTCGATAGCGATGCGGATGGCGCATTCATCATTGGTCGGCTCCAGCACGACGCCAGCCGCTCCTGCATAAACGACGATGGACACACGGTCCTGCTCGGTCAGCTCGCTGCTGAGCATCCGCATGGCGGCTTGCACCAGCGGCAGTTTGTCGCGTGAGCCCATGGAGCCTGACACGTCCAGCAAGAAAACGAGATTTGCAGGGGGGCGATTATCGCGGGGCAGATCATATCCGCGCAGGCCGATACGCAGCAGGCGCGTGCTCTCGTTCCAAGGCGTCACGGCCATATCAGTGGTGACGGAGAAGGGCTGCGCCCGGTCTTGCGGAAGCGGATAATCATAGCGGAAGTAGTTGATCAGTTCCTCTGTGCGCACCGCATCTTGCGGAGGCAGACGTCCCTCGGACAGGAAACGGCGGACGTTGGCATAGGCGCCAGTGTCGACATCCACGGAAAAGGTGGAAACGGGCTGCTCATGCGCCCAAAGCGCAGGGGCGACCTCTTCGCCATCATATTGCTCGCGGTCCTGATTTACCGGCACCTGCACTGCAGGCACATAGCGCCAGTGCGGAGGCGTTACCGGCGTTGTTGCGCTATCCTGCGGGGTCTCGCCCGCTGAGGATGCGGGCTGCGTCCCCAAACTCTGCGATGAAACCACCGAAACTGGCGCGGCCGATTGCAAATTCGGCCTGGACACACGGGAACCGGCCACCACGATAGTATCATTGCCACCGGCTGCGGCTGGAGGCGGAGGAGGAGGTTGGGGCGGCGGCGCGCCTCTTACCCGGGTTGGAATACTCTGGAGCCGAGGGTTATTTCGCTGCGCTACGGGAGGAAGCACACAGCCTTCTGGCAACGGCGGCGCTTGCATCGCAAAGCGCCCCAAATCGGTCCGTCCGGTATCTTGTGCATGGGCGGCGAATTGCGGTGTTGGTTGGCCGATTGCCATGCTGGCTATTACGGCGATAGCGGCGAAATTTCCGGCTTTGCGCATGAATGTCCCCTCTCAGTTATCTGTGAAGGATTGGCCTCGGCCACTGAACACCTAGTGAATATCTGTGTCAGCTTACAGGCGGGGCAACGCTCTCATCGCCGGAGGGTGCCTTGCTTTTACTGAACAGCACACGGTCTTCCGGTCCAAAGCCGCGTGTCCAGATAATCCAGCCATAAACGCCGATTATGGCGGGAATGCCGAACGCCAGTTCCGCCCATTCGGGCAGCAAAATTGCAACTTGCCCCACCAGCACTGCGGCAGCCGAGGCCCAGACCAGCGCCCATCGCAAATTTCCGACAGGGGCTTTCAGCAAGGATTTAAGCAGCAGTGCTTTTACGAGGCTGGAAAACCCGAGCGCCAGCAGCAGAGCCATCGCCGCGCCGCCCGCGAGATATCCTTCGTCCAGCTCCCAATGCCGCGCGAGCAAAATAAAGGTCACAGTCAGCACCGCCTGCAAAATTATGACCCCGATGGAAATGCCCAGATTACGCTTCTTGGCGATGTAAACGAGCACGCCTTCCGATACGACCGCCATCGAAGCGACAGCCTCTGCGATCAGTAACAGCGCCAGCGCTGCTGTTCCGCCGACAATTGCAGGTCCGCCAAGCCCCATCACAGCCTCACCCGGAATTGCCAGCGCCAGCGCGATGCCCAGTTGCAGGGCGATGATCCAGAAGCCGACCTGCTGCACTTGAGAAGCGATTGCGGCGTAGTTTCCGGTCTTCAAATTCTTGGTGATGACGGGCGAGAGAACCGGCTCAAAACTCGTCTTCAATTTCTGCGGCAGGCTGGCGATTTCCTTGGCGAAATAGTAAATCCCAACTGCGGTAGGCGAAGTGAACAGGCCGAGCAGGAAGATATCCATCAGCCGGGTTCCGCGCTCGATAACGTCGGCGCCGGCAAGCGGGGAAGCTTGACCGACAAGTTTCGTCAGATCTTGCGGGTTTGGCCGCCAACCCTTGGGCCGGCCATAGGTCCGCAGAAATGGCCAAGCCGCCGTAAGCAATGCGGCATAGACGGCTGCAAGGTAAGCCAGCGCCACGCCGCCATCGCGCAATGCCGGGATAAAGAAGAAGGCCACCACGGCCAGCGAACGGGTCCACGGCTCGACAATCGCGCGGGCGCGAACGGTGGTGGCAATATCAAAGCGATAGGCTTGCGCAGCCAGCAGTATCTCGGTCAGCGCGAAGGCGGGGATTGCCCCGATAATCAGCATGTCCCAGCGCCCGCTCGTGCCGCTTGGAAAGATCGGGAAGGGGAATATGGCCAGCAGTGTGACAACGATGACAGACATGCACAGCGAAGCCAGCATCGCATCGTAAACCAGATTGGTGCGTTTCACGCCGTGTTCCTGCGCGCCTTGCGTCAGCCGCTGCGCCAGCCCGCGTTTTTCTCCCAGCGCGCAAATCAGGGCGAACAGTTCAACGACCACCACTGCAGAGGCGAAGCGGCCCATTTCCTCGACACCGTACAGCCGGTAACCGATAAACAGGAAGGGTATGCCGCCGAGCAGACGGATGACAAATCCCAGCGTGTTGGTGCGCCCGCCTTTGACGAGCGCGTTCATATCCTCGCGGTCCTGATCCGGTGCGCTGGTTTGGTTCGGGGATTGCGGCGTTTCGCTCAACGCGAAAGACCCTCTGCCTTCAGCGGACGGGCGAGCAGTTCGGCCACGACATCGCGCGCGCTGCGTCCGTCCAGCAAGTGATTGACCGCTTCGGTGATCGGCATTTGCACGCCGTGCTTGTGCGCCAGATCGCGCAGCACTGGCGCGGTATGCGCGCCTTCGGCCACGGTGCGTTTGTCGGCCAGTGCTTCGGCTGCGCTCATGCCTTCGCCAAGCGCCTTGCCGAGAGAAAAATTGCGGCTGGAGGTGGAGGAGCAGGTCAACACCAAATCGCCAAGCCCGCAAAGGCCGTTCAGCGTTTCCGGCTTGCCGCCCAGCGCCACGCCGAAGCGCAGCATTTCGGCGAAGCCGCGGGTGATCAGCGCGTTGCGGGCGTTCTGGCCAAGTCCAAGGCCGTCCACCACGCCGCAAGCAATGGCGAGCACGTTCTTGACCGCGCCGCCCACTTCTGCGCCGACCACATCGTCGGAATAATACGGGCGCAAGTTTTGCCGCGCGATGGCCGGGCTGATCCTGTCCCACTGCGCTTCACCGCCGCCACATGCCAGCGTCACCGCGCAGGGCAGGCCAGCCGCCACTTCATGCGCAAAGGTCGGGCCAGACAGCACTGCAATATCGCTGCCGGGCGCGGCATCATGCGCCACTTCCTGCATCATCCGCCCGGTGCTGGCTTCAATGCCTTTGGAACACAGCACCAGATCGCGCGGATACTTGCCAAGCCGTTCCAGTGTAGTGCCCATGTGCTGCGCCGGAGTGACAAGCAGCAGGATGTCGCACTCTGCCATGGCGGACAGGTCGCCGGTCGCGTCAATGCTTTCAGAAAGTGTGGCGGAGGGGAGATAGAGCGCGTTACAGTGGGCGGAATTGATCACCTCGGCGAGGCCATCCTCAAGCGCCCAAAGCTTTACTGCGCGCCCGTCTGATGCAAGCGCCTGCGCCAGCGCGGTGCCCCACGCGCCCGCTCCGACTACGCCGATGGTTGGTTTGGTCATGCTTTCACTCCCGCACCGCGCGCGGGTGCTGCGTCCGGGTCAAGCGGCCAGCGTGGCCGGGCCTTCAGGTCAAGTTGGTCTGGCGTGAAGCCTGCCGCCAAACGCTCTACGCCCGCCCATGCAATCATGGCTGCGTTATCGGTGCATAGGGCGAGTGGCGGAGCCGTGAAGGGCATGTCGAACTCGCGGCCCAATTGCTCCAGCCCACTACGAATTGTCTGATTGGCAGCAACGCCGCCCGCGACAACCAGCGCCGCGACAGGCTGCATAGTATCCAATGCCTTGCGGGTCCGGTCGATGATGCAATCAAGGGCGGCTTGCTGGAAGCTGGCGGCAATATCAGCGTCCTTGTGCTGACCTGATTGATGCGCGCGCAACACGGCGCTTTTCAGGCCAGCAAAGCTGAAATGCGGTTCCTTGCTGCCTTTTAAGGGGCGGGGAAGGGGGACGGCACTGGCATCGCCTTGCAGCGCCAGCTTCTCAACAGCCGGCCCGCCGGGATACCCCAGCCCCAGGATCTTGGCAGTCTTGTCAAACGCCTCACCCAAAGCATCGTCAATTGTGGTGGCAAGGCGCTGGTATTTGCCCACGCCTTCAACGCGCAAAATCTGGCAATGTCCACCGCTCACCAGCAGCAGTGCATAGGGAAAATCGAGTGATGCATCCGCCAATCGGGGCGACAAGGCATGCCCTTCAAGATGGTTGATCGCCAGCAAGGGCTTATCGCTCGCCATGGCCAAAGCCTTGGCCGTCACCAGCCCGACGATAACGCCTCCGATCAGTCCCGGACCGGCGGTAGCGGCGATGGCATCGCAATCGGCGAGTTCGACATTGGCCTCTTGCAAGACTTTGTCGACCAGCGGGGCGAGGCGCTCTGCATGGGCGCGGGCTGCGATTTCGGGAACCACGCCGCCATAGGGCGCGTGTTCCACCTCTTGGCTGGCAATTGCCTGTGCCACGAGCACGCGCTCGCCTGTGACCAGAGCGGCTGCGGTTTCGTCGCAAGAGCTTTCTATGCCGAGGACCAGCGTCATGGCACTTTCCCTTAGCCGTCCTGCTCGCTAGGGCAAGCGAACCGATGTCTGAATATCCGATCCTGAAACTGGGAACTCGCCAATCTCCGCTTGCCATGGTGCAGGCTGAGGAGACCCGCCGCCGTCTTTGTGAAGCGCACAGCTGGCCCGAAGAGGCCGTCGAACTGGTGCCTGTTGTTGCCAGCGGTGACAAGGTGTTGGACCGTCCTTTGTCCGAAATTGGCGGAAAGGCTTTGTGGACCAAAGAACTCGACGCTTGGCTTGGCGAAGGTCTGATACACGCGTCTGTTCACTCGCTGAAAGACGTGGAAACAGTGCGGCCCGAAAGCCTGCTGCTAACCGCAATCTTGCCGCGTGCAGACAAACGAGATCGTCTGATCGGAGCGCGCAGCATCGCCGATATAGCACAAGGTGCAGTCGTTGGAACAAGTGCGCCGCGCCGCGCTGCGCAGCTCCTACACATGCGGCCAGATTGCAAAGTCGTGACTTTCCGCGGCAATGTTGCCACGCGGCTAGGCAAGTTGGACGCTGGCGAAGCGGACGCCACGTTTCTTGCCGCTGCTGGCCTTTCGCGGCTTGGAGAGGATGCTGTTGGCCACCCCCTTGATCAGAACGACTGGCTACCAGCGCCGGCGCAGGGCGCGATCGCACTGGAATGCCGCGCGGATGATGCGGCGACCCAAGAATTGCTCGCCCCGCTCAATCATGCGCCCACGTATGCAGAGGTCATGGCAGAGCGCGCTTTGTTGCTGGCGCTTGGCGGAAACTGCCATTCGCCTATCGCCGTGCTGTGCGACCACACTGATGGCCATCTGAACATGCGTGCAGCGATTTTCAGCATGGACGGCGCCGAGCGGGTAGAGGCTGAAGCGCGCTTTACCAGCGGAGACACTGCTGCCCCCGCGAAACTGGCGATGCAATTGCTTGAAAATGCCACACCTGGTGTTCGCGCCGTTTTCGACGGCTCGCCATGATCTTCGCCATCCGGCCCGAACCTGGCCTGCAGTCCACTCTGCAGGCGGCGCGTGATCTGAATATGGCCGTGCTGGGCAGGCCGCTGTTTGAAGTCGTGCCAATGGCTTGGGAAGTGCCGGATCCTGCGGAATTTGATGCTCTGCTGCTGGGCAGTGCCAATGCCGTTCGCCATGGCGGAACAGCTTTGGAAAAGCTGCTCGCTTTGCCTGTTTATGCTGTGGGAGAGGCCACCGCCGCCGCTGCGCGCGATGCGGGGTTTAGCGTTGCTCAAACGGGTACAGGCGGGCTTCAGACGGTAGTTGATGGGATCAAAGGCAAGATGCGCTTCCTGCGGCTCGCGGGCTTTGAGCATGTACGGCTGGATTTGCCGGACGGTATCAGCACGGAAACACGAACCGCCTACGATGTGCGCGCCTTGCCGCTTTCCGGCAGTGACGAGGTCAGTCTGCGCGCCTCTGAACCTCTCGTGATTATACATTCCGCAGCGGCTGCACGCCATTTTGCGGAAGAATGTGAACGGCGGGGTTTGGACAAATCGCGTATCGCGCTGGCTTGCATCGGACCACGTGTTGCAAAGGCGGCGGGCAGTGGTTGGCGCGATTGCCAATCTGCTCCACAGCCCGATGACACGTCTGTGTTGGCGTTGGCCCGCGACATGTGCCATTAATGTAAAACGCTCAAATGCAGGCGGTGCAACACGCCACGGTTTGCTTGCAGAAGGACGGTATGGAGCAAAGTTACAATTTCACCCCTGCGGAAACGCGGCGGCCAAAGCGGTCCATGCGTACGATTGCGATCGCAGTTGGCGCGGCTTTTCTGATCGGCTTTGCCGCTATGTGGGTGATCAACAATAGCGATGATCTGACAGGACTGTTCAGCGTTCGAACCGAAGCTGAGCAACCAGCAGATGGTGTAGAACCAGCAGCGCTTGCCGAGGGCGAGACAGTTGCGGCTGAGCCGACCCCCGCTCCTTCTCCAGAAGGCGCAGCTGAGGAGGCGCGCCAGGCCGTCGAGCAAGTGGAGCAGGTTGTTGAACAGCAGGGCGGTCTCGACAGCCGCATTGCCGGGATGGAGCAGCGCCTTACTCAGCTTGATTTGCAATTGCAGGCCGCAGGCGGAAACGCGGCGCGCGCAGAGGCGCTGCTGATCGCCTTCGCCAGTCGCCGCGCCATCGAACGCGGTACACCGCTTGGCTATCTGGCGGATCAATTGCGGCTGCGATTTGGAGAAGATCGCCCCAATGCTGTGCAAACCGTGATCGATGCGGCGCAGTCACCTGTTACGCTTTCTCAATTGGCGGCCCAGCTTGAAGGTCTAGCCCCCACTCTCACAGACGCACCGGCGGATGAAGGGGCCTTCACCCGGATCAGGCGGGAATTGTCCGAATTGTTTGTCGTGCGCCGTGAAGATACGGCATCGCCGGTTGCCGAAAGGCGGCTGGAGCGCGCTCGGTTGTTCTTGCAGACGGGGCAGATAGAACCGGCAGTGTCTGAAGTGCGCAATTTGCCCAATGCCATCGAAGCACAAGACTGGATCGATTCCGCAGAACGTTATGCTGCAGCGCAGCGTGCACTGGAAACACTGGAAACCGCTGCTGTTCTTGATCCACGTGAATTGCGCGATGGAGATGGGCAAAATGTCGAGCAGCGCAGCCCCGCCGGCAACGAACGGCAGTAAGCCGAGCCGCTATTTGGCCCGCTAGCCCTTCAACATCTCTGGCAAATCGCCGCTCATCCCGCGTGCTTCATCCATGAACCAGCGCTTGAGTGCAGGCATCCGCTGCACACCTGCCATGCCAAGACGCCGAACGGCGCTCGGGGTTTTGCCCGGAATGCCGAACAGGCGCGTCAGCCCATCTGTCGCCAGCGCGACCATGAAGGCATCCAGTCCGCGCCATTTTTCGTAACGCGCCAGTACCTGCGCGTCGCCCGGCTCCAAACCAATGCGCATACCGTCTGCGATGCATTCCACCAGCGCGCCGACATCGCGCAGCCCAAGGTTGAAGCCTTGTCCAGCAATGGGGTGAATGCCGTGCGCGGCATCGCCTGCCAGCGCTAGACGATCATCCACGATCTTCGCCGTATGATGGAAACCCAGCGGCCATGAACTGCGCCCGCCATCCAGCGCGATAGTGCCATAAAGGCCGTCCATCCGCTTTTCGACCTCGGCCAGAAAACCGCGCGGACCAAGCTTCAGGACTGCTTCGGCATCATCTTCTGCAATCGTCCAAACCAGAGCGGAACGGTGGTTGCCCTGATCATCATCCAACAAAGGCAGCAGCGCGAACGGCCCTGCGGGATAGAAGATTTCCCACGCCACGCCTTCATGCGGCTTTTCATGGATCAATCCCTGAATCACAGCGCGGTGGCTGTAATCCCATTTGGCCAGTGAAATCCCCGCTGCATCGCGCGTGGGTGATCCGCGACCTTCCGCTGCGACCATCAGGCTGGCTTCGAGGACGGTGCCATCGTCCAGGGTTGCTGAAACGCCGTGCTCGCCGCGCGTCCGCGTGATGACATTGGCCTTGGCGTGCCAATTGATCAACTTTTCGCCCTTCGCTGCTTCGAACAGAGCAAGCCGCAACTGCCGGTTGGCGAACATTCGGCCCAAAGTGCCTTCGTGCTCTTCCGGCTGGAAATCCAATCGGCCCGGACGCATCGCATCGGTTACGGCGATGTTCTCTATTTTGCAGCCATGCGGCTCAAGCTGATTGGTCAGTCCGATGTTTTTGAACAAATTCCAGCTTGCTGTTGAAACCGCTGTGGCGCGGCCATCGAAACCCTCTGCCAGAAGGTCTGCCGGATCGGCACGATCAACCACGTGGCTGGAAATGCCCTTTTTCGCTGCCGCCAGTGCCAGCGTCATGCCAACCAGGCCGCCGCCCAAAATCAGGAGTTCTCGCTTGTCCGCCATCACCTCCGCTCCTAGGTCTCTGGCGTGATGCAAGCAAGCCTCTCTCTTGTGCGGTATGTCGCGGCCGTGCTCTTGCTCTGGGCCTTGCCCTTGGCTGTTCCTGCGGCTGTTCAGGCGCAGGATACGAACTTCATTGCGGCAGACCTTGTGGCGGAAGCGCCGCCGCAGGCTGGCGAGACACTGACGGTTGCGCTGCGTTTCCGCCCGCAAGAAAGCTGGCACGGATACTGGTCGAACCCTGGCGAAGCTGGACTGGGAATGGAGCTCGACTGGACATTGCCCGAAGGCTGGGAGGCCGGAGATCCGCAATATCCGGTGCCGTCGATTCTCGAACTCTTCAACATCGTGAACCACTCTTACAAAAGCGATTACGCGGTTCTGATACCGATTTTGGTGCCTGCAGATGCGGCTGTTGCCAGTCTGGCTCCAATCACTCTCAATGCGCAGTGGCTGGCCTGTTCTGACGAACTCTGCGTGCCGGAAAGCGCGACGCTTAGTTTGCGCTTCCCGCAGTCCGGTGATGCACTGCGCGCGGAATTCGATGCTCACCGCGCCGCTATTCCGCCGATGATTGATCAGCCGGGCGACTTTACTTTGACGCAGGACCGCTTGCGCATTGCGATTCCGGTGCCGGAAGCTTTGACTATTGCTGACCCGCACGTGTTTGTCGCGCAGCCAGATGTGGTCGATTACGCCGCCGTGCAAACCTTCTCCCGTGAAGGCGATATGCTGATTGCCGAAATAGCACGCGGCGGTTTGCGGCAAGAGACTGACGAGATCAGCGGCATTCTGGCATTCGGCGCAGAGGGCGAAGGCGTGCAATTCGCGGCGACTGCGGGAGAGGTGCCAACCGGCGGGACACCATTGCGCAGCGGCGTTGATACACCGCTGCTGCTGCTCGTCGGCGGAGCTTTGCTTGGCGGCTTGCTGCTCAATCTGATGCCTTGTGTGTTCCCGATCTTGAGCCTGAAAGCGCTGACTCTGGCGCGCGCGGGCGGGGAAGAGGCGCGGGCCAAGCGTGAAGGGCTGGCCTATACGGCGGGCGTGATGATCGCCGTTCTGGCGCTCGGCGCTCTGATGCTGGCCTTGCGCGCGGCGGGTGAGCAAATTGGCTGGGCGTTCCAATTGCAGCAACCTCTGGTTGTGGCGGGCCTGCTTGTGCTTGCCGTCCTGATTACGGCGAACCTCGCCGGATTGTTTGAATTGCCGATGTTGCCGATCCGCACGGGCGGGCAAGGGAGCGCCTTTGCCACCGGCGTGCTGGCTGCGGTCGCCGCGACACCATGCACCGGCCCGTTTATGGCCGCAGCGCTTGGCGCCGCGCTGCTGCTGCCTATTCTGCAAGCTTTGCTGCTGTTTGCGGCGCTGGGGCTGGGGCTGGCGCTGCCCTTCCTTCTGCTCGGGTATATTCCGGCGCTGCGCAGCCGCTTGCCAAAGCCGGGCGCGTGGATGGAGAGATTCCGCAAGATTATGGCTGTGCCGATGGGACTGACGGCATTGGCGCTGGTGTGGCTCGCGTGGCGATTGGGCGGGGCGCATTTCGCGTTTACAGCCGTGGGAGCAGGGGTAACGCTTGCCATCCTGCTGGCATCTCGCTTTCGCGCGACCCGGCCGATGCAGGTGATTCTCGTCATTATACCGATCTATTTCATCGTTGCTCTGCCGTTCCGGATCGAGGCGCAAGCTGCCGCGTCTGCTGAAAGCTTGCTTGACCCGGTGCCCTACAGCGACACCGCTCTGGCCGAGGCGCGTGCGTCGGGTCAGCCTGTGTTTCTGTGGTTCACTGCCGATTGGTGCGTCACCTGCAAGGTCAATGAAGGTATCGCGATAGAGCGCGAAGCCACGCGGGCCGCATTCGAGCAATCAGGCGTGGTGGCGATGCGCGGTGACTGGACGCGGGCCGATCCCGCAATCACCCGCTAT
>Ga0115029_1000431_pt1 | contig 42231 bp, 39 predicted proteins | sample SidtaG_3_FD_87297 | JGI IMG/M metagenome (GOLD analysis project Ga0115029, IMG submission 87297) | Marine algal microbial communities from Sidmouth, United Kingdom - Sidmouth_Asex1 metaG | ecosystem: Host-associated > Algae > Red algae > Unclassified | place: Sidmouth, United Kingdom | collected... | reverse complement strand
CCTCCGAGGTGCACCGCATGGTGCTGGCCGGGCGCCTGATGGAGCAGGGAGATGCGTTCTGGCGCTGGGACGATCGACCCGGTTCCTGAACGGACCCGGACAAGTGCCGGATCGCCCAGATCGCCCAGATCGCCCAGATCGCCCAGATCGCCCAGATCGCTCAGATCGACTCGGGTGCGAAGGCGCGCGCCGCCCGTTCGTTGATCTCGCGATACTCGCGCTCGCTGACGCTGCCGTCCTCATCACGGTCGTACATCCGGAAATGGGCCTCGGCAACGCCCGCCTCCATCGACGCGGCGGCGGGCGAGGCACGCCACTCCTTTTCGCTCAATCGTGCGTCTCCATCGCTGTCCAGCACGGAGAATTCCGGGGGAACGAATCGACCCTCCGGCCGGGCCTGGTCGGCGCCGACCGTCCCGACCGGGCCCAGAGCGAGCGACAGCGCGACCGAGGTGACCATCAGGGTGACCATCAGGGTACCGTGCGTCCGGTCGATCGGTGCGCCATCGATGCGTGAAGCGGTGAGAGAGGTGACACGGTGCATGTTGATGTTCCTGTGCGGGATTTCGAGGCGTCGAACGGTGCTCCCGTGCACGGGCTTCTCGAACGCTGCCTGCAACATCGTCCCACGCGCGCAACCATTGCTACAACTCGCAGATCCGCCACCCTGCGCGGCGCGTCGGCCCCTGCGCCCGTGCATGATCGACACCCGAACCTCCGGACCGCGAGCACCCGCATGCGCCTGATCGATGCCCATCACCACCTGTGGATTCCCGAACGGACGGAGCCCGATCTCGGATACGGCTGGTTGCGCGACATCGGCGCGATGAAGCCGTTCGGCGACCCCACACCCATCCAGCGCGACTACGAATGGGACGAGTACGTCGCCGAGAGCGGCGAGCACGAGCTGGTAGGGTCGGTGTTCGTGCAGACCGACGGCGCGCTGCCCGATCCGGTCGCCGAGACCGCCTGGGTGCAGTCCGTGTTCCAGGCCACCGGATTGCCGCACGCCATCGTCGCGCTGGCCGACCTGAGCGCGCCGGATCTGGACGAGTTGCTGGACCGGCACGCGCTCAGCACCGCGTTCCGTGGTGTGCGGCAAATCCTGTCGCGGCTGGACGATGATCCGGCGCGCTCTTTTGCATCGCGTCATCTGATTCGGGATCCGGCCTGGCGCGACGGGTTCGCGCAACTGGAGAGGCGAGGGCTGAGCTTCGATCTGCAGTGCTATCCGGAGCAGGTGGACGAGGTGGTGGCGGTGCTGGAAAGGCATCCGGGCACCTCGGTCATCATCGATCATGCGGGTTCGCCGCACCAGCGGGACCCGGCAGGACTCGCCCGGTGGCGCGAGGCCATGACGCGGCTGGCGCAGCTGCCGCGAACCTGCGTCAAGCTGTCCGGGTTCGGCATGTTCGATCCGCGCTGGGACGCGGACGCCATCCTGCCTCTGGTGGCACATCTGCTCGAGCGGTTCGGCGAGCCCCGCTTGCTGTTCGGCAGCAATTTTCCGGTCGATCGGCTGATGGCCACGTTCGATCAGGGAGTGATGCGCCTGGTGGCAGCCTTGCGCTCGGCCGATCCGGGAGTGGACCTGGACCGCGTGTTGCGCCGCAATGCGATCGATCGGTACCGGCTGGTTCGAGCCGGCGATGCCGCGCTCGACTGAAGAGGCCGGGTCGATACGCTTTTCTCGGCGCTTGACAGCGGCTTCGGCTGAAAGACACGATGCCGGCGAAGCTCAGCCACGGAAATCGCCATGCCGAAGGATCTCTCGATTGGCATCGAGGAGGAATACCTGCTCGTCAACCCCGAGACCCGATCGCTGGCCGCGCGCCAGCGCGAGGGTTTCATGGAGCGCTGCAAGGCGCAGGTGGGAGATCGTGTCACCTACGAGTACCTGCAGAGTCAGGTCGAGATCGGCACCGGCGTGTGCCAGACGATCGGCGAGGCGCGCATCGAGCTGACCGAGCTGCGCGAGTGCGTGGCCGACACCGCCGAGCAGTTCGACCTGCGCTTCATCGCCGCCTCCACGCACCCCTGGACGCACTGGAGCGAGCAGGAACCGGTCGATCTGGAGCGTTACCGGATCCTGGGCGGCGAACATGCAAGCCTGGCTCGCCGCATGGCGATCTGCGGCATGCACGTGCACGCCGGCATCGCCGACAAGAACGCCCGGGTCGATCTGATGAACCAGATCACCTACTTCATGCCCCATCTCCTGGCGCTCAGCTGCTCGTCGCCGTTCTGGGAGGGCGTGAACACCGGATTGAAGGCGTTCCGGCCGACCATCATCGGCGACCTGCCGCGTTCGGGGCTGCCCGAGGTGTTCGGCAGCTGGACCGACTGGGAGGAGATGCTGGACGACCTGTCCTGCACCGGCATGGTCACCGACCCGTCCAAGATCTGGTGGGACCTGCGCCCCAGCGCGCGGCACCCGACGCTGGAGATCCGGATCTGCGACATCTGCACCTGGATGGAGGACGGGCTGACGATCGCGGCGCTCTACCAGGCCACGCTGGCCTTCCTGGTTCATCTTCGCGAAAGCAACCAGTGCTGGCGCAGCTACCGCCGCATCCTGATCCTGGAGAACAAGTGGCGGGCGCAGCGCTACGGCACCGAGGCCGAGATGGGCGATTTCGGCAGACGCCAGACCGTGCCGCTGGCCGAACTGATCGACGAGCTGATCGAGCTGGTGCGTCCGCACGCCGAGCAGCTCGGCTGCATCGACGAGGTCGAGAACGCGGCGGTCATCGCCCGCCGTGGCAGCAGTGCCGATCACCAGATCCGCATCTACGAGCAAGCGCTCGAAGGCGGCGCCGAGGATCACGCCGCGCAGGTGGCGGTGGTCGACTGGCTGATCGATCAGTCGCGCGCCAGCGCCCAGCCGCCGGGACTGTGAGCGCACCGCTGCCCGCTCCCCTGGCGGAGCTGGGACTGACGCCCGATGCGGCCGCCGTGGGCGGATTCGTGGCCGGGAACGTGTTCCCGCTGACCGAACCGGGCACCGCCACGTTCGCCTGGCACGGCGATGCCGACAAGGTGGAGCTGCTGCGCTGGATCCATGCCGGCGTCGATCGGCTGGCGTTGCAGCGCTGGGGGGATACCCGCCTGTGGGTGCTGCCGATCGAGGTGAACGATGGCGGTCGCTTCGAGTACAAGCTGGCCGTGACCCGCAACGGCCACGAGCAATGGGTGCTCGATCCGCTGAACCCCGCCACCGCCGAGGATCCGTTCGGCAGCAACTCGGTGTGCCGTACCCACGGCTACCGGCGCCCGGAATGGAGCGAGCCGCTAGGCGCGCCCAGCGGCCGGATCGAGCCCTTCACCGTGCACAGCGAGGTGTTCGGCACCGAGCGCGAGGAGCGCATCTACCTGCCGGCCGGCTCCACCACCCGACCGCTGCCGCTGGTGATCGTTCACGACGGCGAGGACTTCGTCGACTACGCCGATCTGTCGGTCTGCCTGGACAACCTCATCCACCGTGGCGACATACCGCCGCTGGCGGCCGCGTTGATCCAGAGCGGGGACCGGATGAGCGAGTACCCGAAAGGGCGACGACACGCGCGCTACATCGCCAACGAGGTGCTGCCGGCGCTGCAGGCGCGCTACTCGCTGAGCGAGAAGCCGGCCGAACGCATCCTGTTGGGGGCCAGTCTCGGCGCGGTCGCCTCCTTGTCCACCGCGTTCCGCTTTCCCGGTCTGTTCGGTGGCCTGGTGCTGGCCTCCGGCTCGTTCATCCTGGATCCCGAGACGCTGGCCGGACGCCCGCACCCGGTGTTCCGGCGGGTGGCCAGCCTGGTGCGCGCGCTCAGGCGGGCACCGCCGCTGAGCGCCACGCGCGCCTACGTCTCCACCGGCGAGCTGGAAGGGCTGGCGGACGAGAACCGCGCGCTGGCCGACTTCCTGGCCGAGAACGGCGTGGACGTACGCTTCGACAGCGCCTGGGACGGGCATCACTGGCACGCCTGGCGGGACCGCCTGCGCGATGCACTGATGTGGGTGCTCGACAGCGGAAGCACCTCATCCGATACCGACGCATCGCACAAGGGAGAACGACCATGACCGATCGGACCGCCCTCATCGGCCTGTCGCTGGGCGCCGACATCTGCTGGCCGATCTGCTACGAGACCCTGCTCGAGCAGCTCGACCTGTCGATCCGGATCGACGGTACGCGCCATCGCGTCGCCTGCGAGCGGGTCACCATCGAGCCGTTCGAGATCTCGCAGCCGGTGCGCTACGACGTGGTCATCGACCGGCTGACGCACTGGTACTCCACCAGCCGCGAGTGGATCAAGAAGGCGATCCTGATGGATGACCTCTACGTCTACAACAATCCCTGGTCGCTGCAGTCGAACGAGAAGCACACCTCGTACGCGGCGATGACCCGCCTGGGGCTGTCGGTGCCGACTACCTGGACGCTGCCGCCCAAGCGCTACGACGTCTCCGACGACCTGAACGACACGCTGCGCCAGTACGCGAAGATGTTCTCGCTGGAGGACATCGGCAACCGCATCGGCTACCCCTTCTTCATGAAGCCGTTCCACGGAGGCGGCTGGCGCGGCGTGTCGAAGATCGACAACCTGGCACAGCTTCAGGAGGCCTACGACGACAGCGGTACCGAGCTGATGAACCTGCAGGCGGCGGTGCTGCCGCACGACTGGTTCGTGCGCACCGTCGGACTCGGTCCGCAGCTGCGTTCGGTCAACTACGACCCGGGTGCGCCGCTGCACGATCGCTACCGCACCGACATCGATTTCCTGTCGGCGGACGATGCCGCGGTGCTGCGCGACATGACGCTGACCATCAACAGCTTCTTCGGCTGGGAGTTCAACAGCTGCGAGGCGCTGCGCCAGGGCGACACCTGGTACCCGATCGATTTCGCGAACGCCTGTCCGGACAGTCAGGTAACCTCCTTGCATTATCATTTTCCCTGGCTGATCAAGGCCAACCTGCGCTGGTCCATCTTCAATGCCGTCACCGATCGCCCGATGCGAAAGAACATGGACTGGCAGCCCTACCTGGACGTGGCGGGCAGGGATCTCTCGCCACGCGAGCGACTGTCCGAATACGCCGCCATCGCCAACGAGCGTTTCGAGACCGAGCGCTTCCGCGACTTCTGCCGCACCCACCTGTCGCACCTGGACGAGGTGGCCCACGACTTCTTCGGCTCCGCCATCATGCGCGATGCCATCCATCGCAAGGTGAGCGCCCTGTTCCCGGCGCACGAGATCGAGGAGTTCACCGAACTGTTCTGGCAGCGCATCCAGACTTGGCGTGCGCAGGAAGGCGCGGCCGGCGATCCGGACGGATTCTGAGCATGGGCGTCACGCAAGGCACCTTCGGCGGCTGGCACTCGCCGCGCATGGAGCGCAACATCGGCACCGCTCGCTGGGGTCACTGGGGGCAGCCGGTGCTGCTGTTCCCGACCGCCGGCGGGGACGCCGGCGAGATCGAGCGCATGGGCCTGGTCGGTGCGCTGGCCCCGCTGCTGGATGCCGGGCGCATCAAGCTGTACTCGTGCGACAGCGTCGCCGGGGTGGCGCTGGCCAGGAAGAGCGGCTCGCCCGAACATCGCTGCTGGCTGTTCAAGCAGTTCGGCGAGTACGTCGCGCACGAGCTGGTACCGGCCATCAGGGCGGACAGCGGCGATCAGGAGATCATCACCGCCGGGGCGTCGATCGGTGCGTTCAACGCGCTCGGTGCGCTGTGCCGCTACCCGCACCTGTTCCGCGCCGCGATCGGGCTGAGCGGCACGTACGAGCTCAGTGGCCTGCTGGGTCACCCGGGCAACGAGGACTACCACCTGTCCGCACCGATCCGCTTCCTGCCGTTGATGAACGAGGGCGATCACCTGGAGCTGCTGCGCACCCGCTTCGCGCTGATGGCGCACGGGCAGGGGCGCTGGGAGGAACCCGGCCAGTCCTGGCGCATGGCCGACACGCTGGGCGCGCGGGGCATCCCCAACCGGGTAGACGAATGGGGGCCGGAGCACGATCACGACTGGGCGACGTGGCGGCAGATGCTGCCGGCCCAGCTGGACGAACTGGTCCCGTAGTGACAGACCACCGGAGCGATCGCGCCTGAACATCATCTTTCTCGAACCCGGCTTTCCGTCCAACCAGCGCGAGTTCGTGCGGGCGCTGGCGGCCATCGGTGCGCAGGTGCACGGCATCGGCGACCGCCCCCGGGACTGGCTGGACGAGGAACTGCAAGGCTGGCTGGCCTCCTACCGGCAGGTCGCCCGAATCACCGACGAGGAGGCGCTGGAGCAGGCGGTTCGCCAGGTGCAAGACGAGGTGTGGATCGATCGGCTGGAGACGGTGATCGAGGCGCACGTCATGCCGGCGGCCCGGGTGCGCGAGCGCACCGGCATTCCCGGTACCTCGACCCGTACCGCCTGGCTGTGCCGGGACAAGCCGGCCATGAAGGAGGCGCTGCGTGCGGTGGGCGTGCCGTGCGCCGCCTCCGCCGGGGTGTCCACGCTGGCCGAGGCCCGCGCGTTCGCCGACGACATCGGCTACCCGCTGATCATAAAGCCACGCGATTCGGCAGGGGCCGCGGGTACCTGGCGGGTCGATGACGACGCCTCCCTGGTGCAGGCTGCCCGTGAATCCGGTCTGGTCGACGGGGCGGCGGTGGCGATCGAGGAGTTCGTCGATGGGCACGAGGGCTTCTACGACACCCTGTGCGTCGACGGCAACATGCACCACGAATTCGTCAGCCACTATTATCCGAACGTGCTCGAAGCCATGCGCACGCGCTGGATCTCCCCGCAGATCGTCGCCACCAACCGGCTGGACGCACCCGGCTACGACGAGGTCCGGCGCATGCATCGCGACGTGGTCGCCGCGCTCGGCATCGAGACCACGGCCACGCACATGGAATGGTTCCACGGTCCGAGGGGACTGCGTTTCTCCGAGATCGGCTGCCGCCCGCCCGGGGTCGGCCAATGGGACGGCTACTGCGCCGCCAACGAGTTCGACCTGTACCGCGAGTGGGCACTGGCGGTGTGCCACCGGCGCACCGAGAACCCCCCGTCCAGGCGCTACGCCTGCGGCATCATCGCGCTCAGGCCCGATGGTGATGGCCACATCCGTGGATACGAGGGCACCGACGGGGTGTTTCACGACTACCGCGACCTGATCGTCGGCCACCATCTTCCCGAACCCGGCACGCCGACCCAGGGCGTGGAGGCGGGATACAAGGCCAACGCCTGGATGCGGGTCCGCCACCCGGACTTCGACGCCCTGCGCGAGATCCTCGACGACATCGGACGGCGCGTGCAGGTACGCGCGTGAACCAAGCGAGCAACCTGTCCGACGAGCATCGCCTGGCCGACTGGCGCGATCGTGCGCTGCGGGTCGAGGCGGCGGTGGCCCGGGCCATCGTCGGGCAGGACGAGGTGCTGCGACTGATCACCGTGGCATTGTTCACGCGCGGGCACGTGCTGCTCGAAGGGGACGTGGGCGTGGGCAAGACCACCGTGCTGCGCGCGTTCGCGCGAGCGATCAGCGGCGACTTCGAGCGCATCGAGGGTACCGTCGACCTGATGCCGACCGACCTGGTGTACGACGCCCGAGTGGACGAGGCCGGGCAGCCGCGCATCGATCCCGGCCCGCTGCTTCGCCATGGCGAGGGGCTCACCACGTTCTTCTTCAACGAGATCAACCGGGCCCGTCCGCAGGTCCAGGCACTGCTGCTGCGTGCGATGGCGGAACGCTCGGTATCGGCCTTCGGACGCGAGCACGCCTTTCCGCACATGACGGTGTTCGCCGATCGCAATCGGGTGGAGCGCGAGGAGACCTTCGAGCTCGCCTCGGCGGCCCGGGATCGCTTCCTGTTCGAGCTGAACATGGCCACGCCGGTCGATCGGGAAGTTCGTCAGGATCTGGTGTTCAGCACCGCCTACCACGATGTGGACACGCTGATGGAGCGGGTCGATGGCGGCGTGTGCCGTGGCGACGAGCTGAACGCGGTGGCGCGGCTGGTGCAGCGTTCGGTTCGCGCCAGCGCCGAGTTGCAACGTTACGTGCTCGAGCTGTGGGCCGCGACCGAGCGCCCGTCCGAGTACGGCGTCAGCGTGGACGGGGTGGACATGGATCGGCTGATGCTCGCCGGCGCCAGTCCGCGCGGCATCGGCTCCCTGGTGCGCGCGGCACGCACCGTCGCCTGGCTGGCCGGACGCGATCACCTGACGCCGGCCGATTTGCACGCGGTGCTGCCGTCCGCCCTGGCCCACCGGGTGTTCTTCCAGCCGGTCCACGAGTTGCGGCGCAGCGAGATCGCACCGGCGTTCGTGCGCTCGCTGATGAACCGCATCGCCTCACCGTGAGCGAAGGGGTGAACGGGCCATGAACGGTTTCGTTTACCGGGTGCCCGGAAACGCCGGCAGCGCTCGACCGGGTGCGCACGGCGGCCGCACGCTGGGCACCGGCGACGAGTTCGCCGGGCACCGTCGACTGTTCGAGCGACCCGATCCGCGGCGGCTGGACGTGCGTGCCAGCCTGGCGGCGGTACCACGCGAATGGCGGGTCCGTACCTACCGCCAACGCGGTGCGGTGACGCTGCAGGTGGTGCTGGACGTGTCCGCCTCGATGCGGCTGGGCAGTCCGGATACCAAGCTGTCGGTGGCCGCCGAATTCGTCAGGGCGCTGGCCGACAGCGCCTGGGGACTGGGCGATGCGGTCGGGTTGAGCGCCTTTGACACCGGCTGGCGTGCGGACCTGGAGGTGGCGCCACGTGCCGGCAGGGGCGTGGCGGGCTCGCTTGGCGACAGCATCGAACGCGCCGCCGCCGCACCGCTGGTCAGCGCCGACGTCGGCGGTGTCGCCGCCGCCGCCGAACGTCTGGCCGGACGCGCCGCCTTGGTGTTCCTGGTCTCCGACTTCCTGTACCCGCTCGCCGGCCTGGCGCGCGCGCTGCAGCCGCTCGGCGGTGCGCGTACCCGCATCGTTCCGATCGTGGTGCGCGATCCGGGGGAACTGGCCCTGCCGGACGGCATCGGCTGGGTACCGATGCGCGATGTCGAGACCGGGCGCACGCGCTCGATCTGGTTGCGCGACAGCAGCCGCAAGCGTTTCGCCGAATCGATCGAGCGACACCGCGCCGAGCTGGCCGCGGTGTTCGCCACCGACGGTGTGCAGCCGTTCACGTTGCAGGGCCGCCTGGACGGCGAGGCGATGACCCGCTGGTTCCTGGAGAACGCGCCTTGAACGCTCGCGGCAACCCGCGATACCGGCCGCTCGCACCGGTCCTGCTCGGCCTGACGAGCCTGACGAGCCTGACGAGCCTGACGAGCCTGACGAGCCTGACGAGCCTGACGAGCCTGACGAGCCTGACGAGCCTGACGAGCCTGGTAGCGATCCTGGCGAGCCTGCTCGGCACGAGCGCGGCGCTGGCGCAGGGCACGAAAGAGAACGCGGTGCCGGACGCGGTGCGCAGCGACTCCGTTCAGGTGCTGGGGCCGCGTCCGGGATTCGGCTACACGATCGGGGACCGATTGCCGCAGCGCATCTTCGCCCGTGATCCGGACCAGTCGATCCGGGGCGCGCCGTCATCCGCCGACGGCTCGTCCGCACCGTCCAGCGAGTCGCCGCTGCCGGCGCTCGGGCGCACCACCCGCTGGCTGCAGCGAGTTTCCGTCGAGCCGGTCGACGACGGTCAGGGCCGTCGCGGTCTCGAACTGCTCTATCAGGTGGTCAACGTGCCCGATACGGTCACACGCATCGACCTGCCGGCGCTCGCCCTGGCGCTGAGCGATGGCGAGCCGGTGAGCGTGCCGCCGGTCACGGTGACGATCGGTCCGCTGCTGCCGCGAGACGGACCTGTCGAACCCCGCCCGGACCGGCAACCGCCGCCCCTGTCGACACGCACCGCAGAACGGGTGCGCAACCTGTCGCTCGGCGTGCTGGCCGGGTGCCTGATCGGCGGCGCGCTGTGGTGGCGACTGCGGACCCGTCGCGAAGCGACCCGCCTGCCGTTCGCCAGGGCATGGCGCGCGGTCCGGCACGCACCCCCCGAGGATGCGCGCACCTGGTCGGCCGTGCATCGGGCGATCAACGACAGCGCCGGCGGCACCGTGCACGCCGGCAACCTCGACGACCTGTTCGAGACCAGGCCCTGGCTGGGACGGCACGCCGCCACGCTGCGCGCCTTCTTCGAAGCCTCGGACGAGCGCTTCTTCGGCGCAGCCGGTCAGCCGTGCCGTTTCGACGCGGCGGCCCTGGCGCACACGCTGATGCGTGCCGAACGGCATGCCGCCCGATGAGTACCGTCCGATGAGTACCGAATGGCAGCTGCAGGCGCCCTACGCGCTGTTGCTGCTTCCGTTGGCGCTGCTGCCGCTGGCGACCCTGCGGCAACGAGCGCCGACGGGTGTCCGGCACGGTGGTGGCGGCATGGCCGGTCGCCTGTCCGGCGCCACCCCGCGCGATGCCGGCCGGCTGCACCCCTCGATCGTTGCGCTTCCCACGGATGCGTTCGGCCGCCTGGCCGAGCACGTCTGGCGCACGCTGGCCGCGTCGACGCTGCTGGCCCTGGTCATCGCGCTGGCTCGACCCGGGCTGGCCGAGACCGAGGTGCCGCGCATCGCGCGCGGCGCCGAGCTGTCCATCCTGCTCGATCGCAGTTCCAGCATGGATGCCACCATCCGTCGCGGTCCGCCGGTGCCGGGCGAAGGTCCGCGCGAGACGGTGAACAAGAACACCGTGGTTCGCGAGGCCCTGCTGCGGCTGATCGAGGAGCGTCCCGACAACCGCTACGCGCTGACCCTGTTCAATGCCGCCCCGCTGCGCGTCGCCCCGTTCCTGGACGATCCTGCCGCGGTGCAGGCGGGCCTGGTGGCCAGCGGTATCGGTCGTGGGCCCAGCCAGACGGACATGGGGCGAGCGATGCTGGCCGCCATCGATGCGTTCGACGGACGCGAGTACGTCGGCAGCCGCGCCATCCTGCTGGTGTCCGACGGGGGCGCGCGGCTGGACGAGGCGACGCAGCGCGCCATCTCCGCCGGACTGTCGCGCGAGCGCATCGCGCTGTACTTCGTGTACGTGCGCTCCAGCCCCAACAGCCCGCAGCTGGAGACCGTCAGCACGGTCGCTGACACCAGCGTGGAGGAAGTCGCGCTGCACGTCTTCTTCGACGGGCTGGATACCGACTACCGGGTGTACGAGGCCGAAGATCCCGAGTCCATGGCGCGGGTGGTCGACGCCATCGATGCGCAGCAGAGCCTGCCGCTCGCGCGCACCGAACGGGTGCCGGGGGTGGACCGTACCTCCCTGGCGATCGTGGTCGCACTGCTCGGCACGCTGATGCTGCTGGCGCTGTCGCTGCTGCGCCGGCGGGAGATCGAATGAGAAGGGTCACCGTGCTGAGCGTGCTGGTGGTGGTGGTCGTGATCAGTGCAGGGGTGGCCCTGCAGGCGCAGCGGCACATCGATGCGTCACGGGCGACCGACGAGGCGGTGCGAGCCATGGCCCGGCAGGCATCGTCCGACGATCGGATCACGCCGGATCGCGACGCGCCCGATCGGGTCAAGCTGGCCGAAGCCGTCGCGCTGTCCCGAGCGAACGATGTCGAGGGTGCCGAGCGCGCCTTCGCCGCGCTGCTGCGACGTTCCGAGCAGCCGGACGTGCTTCACGATGCACGCTTCGATCTGGCCAATCTGTACTTGCGCGCCGGGCTTCGACCGGAGCTGGATCCGTCGCGCGCGCGCGGGTTGATCGAGATCGCCAAGCAGCGCTACCGCGAGCATCTGCGCGAGCGCCCGGACGATCCGGACGCGCGCTGGAACCTGGAGCGCGCCTTGCTGGCTGCCCCCGAGGGCGAGGACGCCATCGATCCGGACACCGGCCCTCCGGTCAAGAGCGTGAACGTGATCGTGCCGGACTTCGCCCCGACCGACCTGCCATGAGCCCGTCGCGCCGGCAACGCGTGGTGCGAACGGAATGGCCGTTGCTGCTGGTGCTTGCGTTGCTGGTCATCGCCTTGCTGCTCCGGCCGATCGCGCTGCCCGGGTCGGTGCACACCTGGCAGGTGACCTTCGATGTCTCGCAGAGCATGGATGTAGAGGATGTGGATCTGGACGGGCGCACGGTCAGCCGGCTGACGCTGGCACGTGCCGCCGCCGCCGAGCTGGTCAGGGCGTTGCCGTGCGGCTCGCGCGTCGGCTGGAGCGCGACCGTCGCCCAGCGCACCCTGATGCTGACCACCCCGATCGAGACCTGCCGGCACTACGATGCCTTGCTGTCGACGCTTGCCGGGGTGGACGGCAGCCTGCGCTGGGCACAGGGTTCCAGCGTGGGCAAGGGTCTGCACCAGAGCCTGCGGGCCGCGCAGGCTCTCGGTGACGAGGTGGCGCTGCTGTTGCTCAGCGACGGCCAGGAGGCTCCGCCGCTGCGCGGTGACGCCACGGGTCTGCCGAAGCAGGATCCGGATGTGCGGGTGCGCGGCCTGCTGGGCGGCCTGGGCGGAGAGGTGCCGATGCGCATTCCCAAGAGTGACGAGCGTGGCGAACCGACCGGCACCTGGTGGAGCGCCGAGGAGGTGGTGCAGCGCACGGATGCCCCGACCGGTAGCCGCGAGCACCTGTCCAGGCTGGACGAGGCCCATCTGCGACGGCTGTCCACGCTGGCCGCGCTCGGCTATGCCCGCATCGATGCGCCGCAGGACCTGGTCGAGGCGGCCCTGCGATCGCGGTACGCAGCCATGGGTTCGCAGCGGCGCGACCTGCGCTGGGTACCGGTAGCGCTGGCGCTGCTGGTGCTGGCATGGCGGTTCGCGCCGTTCGGAGGCCGCGGCGTCCCCGGGCCGCGGCCTCGCTGAAGGTGCGGCTCGCTCAGCGTTGCAGCGAAAAGCCGATCGGCGTCTTGTCGCCCGCGCGCGGGCCCAGGTTGAGCACGCAGAAAGAGTTCGGCATCACCTGGCGATTGGCCGCCAGATCGTCGATCACGCCGCGCGCGTAGTCGTCGACCCAGTCGGGCACTTCGCCGAACATCGTGAAGTGGGCGAACAGGAACATCAGGTCTTCCTGGTCGGCATGATCGCCGAAGCGGGTCAGGTAGGCCTCGTTCAGCAGCTTCAACTCGCTGATGTTCAGCAGCGTCGCCGCTCTTGAAATCGTCTGCATGGAGTCATCCTGTGGGGCCCTGCGATCATCTGTACCAAACCCTGCCGATTGTCACAACCGGGACAGGGGAAAACGATCGTGGCGAGTGCCGGGTATCCGTCACGCTCGTGCATATTGCGCGCTTGCGTTTTCGCTAGACTGGTCTATGCGGGCGCCGCCGGCAGCGCAGCGAGAGGACACGGGACGAGAGCGATGCCGCACAACGTGAACCCTGCGTACCGACTGGCACACAAGGGTGAAGGTACGTATCGCGCCCGGCGTCAACGGATCGGACAGGTCGTCGCTAGCAGCTGCACGGTGAAATTGCCGTGAGGGAGACGATACCGATGCCAAGCGCCACCAGAGCGTATGCGTCGGCTTGGCTGCTGGCGCTCTGCGTCACGGCCATGCCTTGCGCGAGCGCCGCCGACCCGTCGTCGGCAGGTTCCAGTTCACGAATCGCGGTGGAGGCTGTCGAGGCTGTCGAGGCTGTCGTGAGAACGCTATCGCGGTCCGGATCGCGCCGGACGGGGCGACCGGCACCGCGCCTGGCCGCGGCGACGCCCGCCGTGGTGATCGCCGAGACGACCTGCACCGGACCGGATGGCCGATCGCTGGGGGCGGTCATACCGGTCGCGACCGACGTCGGCAGCCATGCCAGCGGCGTGATCGTCGCGCCCGGTCGGGTGCTGACCGCCGCTCACGTGATCCAGGGCGCGAAGCGGGTGTTCGTGCGCCGCGATGCCGATTTCCGGCTGGCCACGGTGCTGCGGGTCGACCCGATCATGGATCTGGCGGTGCTGCAGGCCGACACCGGCACGATCGAGCCGCTGGTGTTCACCGGCAGCGAGCCGAGCGATGCCGAGCCTGTCTGGGCGGTCGGATTCCCGCGCGCCCAGGATCGCTCGCTCAGCGCCGGCGTGTTCCAGCAATCCCGCGACGGTGCGCTGCACACCAGTGCCGGCATCGACTCGGGGCAGTCCGGCGGCGGGTTGCTCGCCTGCCGGCAAGGGCGCTATCGCCTGGCCGGCATGCTGCGCGGCTACGGGGCCTACCTGCAGGGGGATCGCTACGTGAAGATGCCCAATCATTCGGTATCGGTCTCGGCCAGCACCATTCAGCAGTTCCTGCACAGCCGGTAGCAGCCGCGGACGCCATCACCGGCATCCAGAGTGCCGTGCGCTCATTGGCGATCGGAATGAGGAACGAGTTAGTCGTCACGCCGACCGCTCCCCGGTTCGCGTGCATGATTCCCCTCGCAGTCATCGGTGTCGAGTCCGTCACGATCCGTGGGGTCCTGGCGCGATTCTCGCGCAGCTCGCGTTGCGCTTTTCGGCTTCACAGGCCCTTAACGTTGCGTGAAGGCCTGTCGCTGGCCACTCTCGATGCCGCGCTCCAGAAAGCGGCAGGCTTCGTCGGGGTGAGCGTGTTCGCGGCGAACACCGAGAGTCACGATTCCCCCTGAATCGGCCCACGAGCACGCTCGCCCGTGCGCACCCATTTCGACAGTTCCGGCCAGATCTCTTCCGCCGCGGCCCGCGAGCACAGCACCCGGGCATGGCCGAACGCCTCGGAATAGCCGGTATCGGGGCCGCAGACGGTGAACGAGCGATCGGCTTCGCCCAGCGCTTCGTGGACCCGCCGGCAGCCTGCCGGGGGGGCGATGAACCGATCGCCTGCCCCGGCGAGCGACAGGCTCGGCATACGGATGGCGGCCAGCGCCGCCAGGTAGTCGAATCCGTCTTGCCCCGTCCATCGGCCGGACAGGTTCCACCGACACCACTGCTGCATCACCGCCCGTGTCTCGTCTTCGGTGCCGAGTCTGAATCGCGATCCGGAGGCGCGTGCCAGCGGCACCATCGCGAACATGATGCCCAGCACCTTCAGCCGGTTCACGACACCCTCGCAGGCCCCGGTCGCCTGGCTGGCGACCAGCGTCATGCGGCACAGCCTTCGCTGGCGCTCCGGATCCCGGGCCAGGTACATCAGCAGCGCCAATCCGCCACCGCTGTGACCGATCCACGAGACCTGGCGGGCACCGGTCGTCGCCAGCACCAGATCGAGCACCTGTTCGACGTCGGCAAGGCAGACCGACTCGAAGGGTTCGCCCTCATCGGCCGCGACGCTTCGGCCATGACCCCGAAAGTCGAAGCTCCACACGTCCAGCCCGTCGCGGGACAAGCGCTGCGCCAGGGCGCGCAACGAGCGGTGACTGGTGAACATGCCGTGGGCGAGCACGACCGGCGGCGCCGCTGCAGCCGTGTCGTCGGTAGCCGTGCAGCGGAACACGGCGCACCCGTTCCCGGTGGTGAACCGGGTCGTCGGCGAATGGGCAGGCAACGGTGCGGACGGATGCGCCGACGTCATGCCGGTCGCCGATCCGTTCAGGCGTCGGAGGTAGCGACCGGGATATCGGCAAGCTTCCTGGGCGTCGCTTCGGTGATCTCGGCCATGCGCTTCCTGGCGATCAGGGTCTGCAACATCGGTATGTGAAAGCCACCGTCGCCGATGAAGTGGATCCGATCGCCGTCCCATCGCAGCCAGCCCCGCGCCTCCAGGTTGTCGAACACGTGCCCCAGCGGTTCGCGGATGCCGTGCCCGAACAGCTCGCGATAGCGCGCGGCGTCGATCTGCAGCGTCTGCATGGTCTGGTACAGCCAGTTGAGCCTGACATCCTCCGGGGAGAACCGGTAGCCGATGTCGACCGGCAGGTTGCCCTTGGCCAGGTGCGCCCCGTAGTCGGCCGACGATTCGGCGTTGCGGTAGATCCAGCTCTCCCGATCGGTATCCATGCCGCGCAGGTGAAAGCTGATGGCGGCGAAGCCGACGCCGCACACCTGCTGCGTGCCGGCATTCTCGCCGGCATCGATGCTTCCGTTGACACTGCCGTCGACGCTGTCGAAATGGTGCACCTTCGACTCGTATTCGTAGCCGCTCAGCCGGTCGTCCTCGGTATCGTCCGGAATGCGCTGCCAGTCGTAGACGGTGTGCTGCCTGAAGCCGCGGCTGCGCAGCAGGTCGCTGGCGATGTGGTACATCTCGCGCCGCAGCGCCGCGTCGGGGCACAGCTCGCGCAGACCCTTCTTGGCGAATGCGCTGAAGCGGGCGATGGTCAGCTCGTAGAGCGTGATCTTGGCGATGCCGGCATCGATGACGGTGTCCAGGTCATCGACGAGCGTCTGCACCGTCTGTTCCGGCCAGCCGTAGATCAGGTCGACCGAGTTGGCCATGTCGTGCTTCAGGCACAGCTCGATGGCCGCGATCACCTGCTGGCGCGTCTGGGGTCGTCCGCTGTGCTTGATCAGCTCGCCGGTCTGCTGGGCGCCCATGCTGATCCGGTTGATGCCGGCCGCCTTCATCGATGCCATCTTGGCCTCGTTGAACAGGGGAGGGAGTCCCTCGAGCGTGACCTCGATGTCGGACGGGATGCCGCCGTACAGGCGGTCCACGTAGCTCATCAGCACCGGGTAGTGCTCGGGCGCGAACAGGTTGGGGGTGCCGCCACCGAAGTACACGCCGGTCAGCCTGTCCTGGCTGTAGTACGGCTCCAGCAGGCGAAACTCCTTGCGCAGGTCGCCCAGGTAGCTGGCCAGCCCATGCTTGCCCTTGTAGGCCTCGCTGGGAAACAGACAGAACCCGCACCGCGAGGGAACCGTCGGTATGCAGAACGGCATGCCCACGTACAGATGACTGTTGGCGGGGCCATCCTTGTAGCGTTTCTCGAGCAGCGACTCGCCGGATTCCCCGAGTGCCTTCTCGCTCCAGTGCATCAGGCCGGGATGGCCATGCTGCACGCGGTTGCCCTGATGACGATTCCTGTTCTTGTTGATGAACGAATCGACGAACGTCGGGGTCAGTTCAAGCGTCTGATCGGTACCAGCCATGCGCGCGATGTCCGTTTGACGCGAAAAGGCTAGCACCTCACGAAAAAAACAATTGTCAACTATCGCGTTGGCCCTGGCGGCCGGTCCGGTATCAAGCGACTCGGCGTTGCACCGCCATCCACTTGCCGGCGGCCAGGCGTGGAATCTCGCAGGCCTGCACCGGGCGGCTGAAGTAGTAGCCCTGGATGTCCAGGCATCCCGCCTCGCGCAGGAACTCCAGTTGATCCAGCGTCTCCACGCCTTCGGCGATGATGTCGTACCCCAGCCCGGCCGACAGGTTGACGATGGTCTTCACCATCAACCGGCTGGTCGCCCGATCGGGTAGTCCGGTCACGAACGAACGATCGATCTTGATCGTGTCGATCTCGAAATCCCCCAGCACGCTCAGGCTGGAGTAGCCGGTGCCGAAGTCGTCGATCGATATCCTGACGCCCGCCTTGCGGAGTTCGTGGCAGACTCGCCCGTGCTCCTCGGGATCGCGGCTGACGCTCTCGGTGATCTCGATCTCCAGGGCGCCGCCATCCAGGCCGTGCCGCTCGAGCACCGCCGCCACGCCGGCAGCGAACCCCGGACGGGTGAAGTGCTCGCCGCTGATGTTGATCGAGACGCAGAACGAGTGCCCTTGCGCGCGCCATTCGGCTTGCTGGCGGCAGGCGGTGCGCAGCACCCAGTCACCGATGTCCGAGATCATCCCGACCCGTTCGGCCGTATCGATGAACAGGTTTGGCGAGATCAGGCCCTTGTCCGGATGACGCCACCGGATCAACGCCTCCGCACCCGTCATCCGATTCTCGGTAAGCGAGATCTTCGGCTGGTACCACAGCTCGAACTGGTCCTGCTCCAGCGCGTAGCGAAGATCGGCTTCCAGCCGGACCCGTTCCAGCCGCGTCTGTTCCATTTCAGGGGTGTAGTACGCACTGGCCGTCTTGGGGCTCGGCTTGATGTTCTCGACCGCGATGGTCGCGCAGGAGAGCAACCTGTCGGGCGTGGTGGCGTCGCGCGGAAACAGGGCGACGCCGGCGCTCATCCTGGGCTGGATCCTGTGCGGCCCGATGGCGATGGTATGACGGGTGAAATCCAGTATCCGTCGCAAGGTGGAATCGACGACGTCGTCGTCGCCCAGGTCGTTGACCAGCAGCGCGAATTCGTCCCCTCCCATCCGGGCGACGAAATCGCTTTTCCGGACCGAGCCGGCGAGGTGGCTGGCCAGTGCGCGCAGGTATTGGTCCGCGTACTCGTGTCCGAGGCTTTCGTTGATCCCCTTGAAGTCGTCCAGATCGATGTAGATGACGGCGAACGCCTGCTTCCTGTGTTCGGCCACGTGAACGTGATGTTGCAGGTGCTCGTGGAACCTTGCCCGGTTCTCCAGTGACGTCAGCTCGTCGAAGTAGGCCATGCGATAGATGCGTTCGGCGGCCTGCTTCACGTCCGAGACATCCTGCACCGTTCCGAGCAGGATGGTCGCACCGTGCGAATCCACGACAGGCTTCACCACCTGCTTCATGTGCCGGTACTCGCCCGCGTTCGCACCGCGCGGGCGCATCCGGTACTCGAAGGAGACTTCCTTCTCCAGGGCGCCCGCCTTGGCGATCCCCTGGCGCACGCGATCGTGATCGTCGGGGTGGATCCGGCGGTAGCAGCGGGTGAAGCTCACGTGCTTGTCGACAAAGCCCAGACTCACGGCCAGCCGGTCCGACAGCTCCACCGTGTCCGTGCCGACAGGCCACTGCCAGTACCCCAGACGCGCCATCTCCTCGGTCGTCTTCATCAAGGTGATGTTGGTCTCCTGGCTGTCGTAGCGCAGGCTCAGTTGCTCGTAGTAGTTCTTCGCCACCTCCTGGCCGCAGGTGATCAGGAATCCGAACACGAACAGCGAGAAGATCGCGAGCTCTATGGTGTACTGCGCGGCATCCGTCCATAGTCGCACCTGCACCGCCACCAGGATGATGAGCTGGAAGGCGTTGCTGAGCTTGCGGTCATAGGGCAGCGTGGCGAGCGCTCCGCCACAGACGCCGCCCAGCATGAGGATCAGCAGTGCTTCGTAGGCCGGGTCGTCGGGGGGGTAGATGATCCACAGGCAGGACGACCAGCCGGCCGAGGCCGCCAGGGCCCCGAGGGAGACCCGGCGCCGCCACTCCCGACCGCGCTCGCACACGCCTACCCGTGCCCGATACCGCCGATAGGCCAGAAGATCGAGCGTGCGCAGCGCGTACACCACGGTGACCATGACGAACCAGCCCACGGCGGGCGTGTAGCCGACCACGGGTCCGAAGATCGCGACCACGACCAGGGCGGCGAGGACCGAGCCTGCAGAGCTGAACTTGACGCCGTCGTACAGCAAGTCATTGACGCTTCGGCGAATCTCGTCGCGCCTTCTGTTCATGCCGCTTGAACTCAGTAGGTCACGGATAGGTCTCCCACGGTTCCGGACACGGGTGGGGGCCACACGGTCGACGGGTATCGGCGTCGACCGACGTGAACTTGAGTTCGCAGATAGCGTGCCACCGGCTCGCGGTGGCTATTTCAAAGCACGGACCATCGCCGAACGACCGTCGGCGTGATCCGACCTGTTCGGACTACGCCGCCGCCGCGTTCAGCCCCGACGTGGCGATGTCGGTCATCGTGCGGTCGCCGCTGTAGCTGGCGTCCAGCGCCTCTTTCAGCTGCTTCGCCGCCTCTTCCTGACCGAGCCGGTGGGCGAAGGTGTGCAGGCAACCGTAGCCTGCGATCGCGTAGTGCACCATGCGCTGGTACTGGGTGATGATCATCGCGTCTCGTGTGGCGTCGTCCCCGAAACTCTCTTCCAGGGCGTGGGCACGCGCCTCCTTCACCAGCCCTTCCATGCCCTTGCAGTGCTCGCCCATCGGATCGGCCCCGTGCTCGCGGATCAGGCCCTCGAGCATGTTCATGCCCTGCTCGATCCCTTCGACGCCCGATTGCAGGGCGGCCTTCAGATCCTTGTCGGTCGCCTTTTCGGCCAGCTCGCGCACCACCTTGAGCGACTGCTTGTCCGCACTGTAGATATCCTGCAGCTGATCGATGTAGATGTCCTTCAGGTCGTTCATCGCCATGTGTCGCTCCTCGGTTCGAATGGATCAGGCGTCACCGGCAGGCGACGCGTGTCGTGAGCCAGCATCAGCGACGCGGGCCGGCGAAAGGGGGCGGTTGCAGAATCTCGTCGTACCGGCCGTCCCCTCGCGACACCCTTCACTTCACCGCGGAATCCAGTTCCGCACTGACGTAGAAGCGCTGCAGGGCCAGGAAGATCACCGCCACCGGCAGCACCGACACCGCCAGCGCCGCCTGCTGAAGCGCTTTCTGATCGAGATCGGTGAAGGCGCCCGACAGCAGGAAGATGCCGACCGGCAGCGTCTGCAGCTCGGGGGCCGAGCGGGTCACCGTCATCGTCCAGATGAATTCGTTCCAGTGATAGACGAACGAGAACAAGGCAAGCGTGGCAAGGGCCGGCTTGACCAGCGGCAGCACGATCTTCCAGAAGATCAGGAACTCGTTCGCGCCGTCCATGCGCGCCGCCTCGATCAGCTCGCCGGGAATGGCCAGAAAGAACTGGCGCATCAGGAAGATGCCGTACCAGGTGACCATGAACGGCAACACCAGCGCCGCGTAGGTGCCCAGGAGTCCCGAGCCGCCCTGGCCGAGCAGGTCGTTGCCGCCGACCAGCGGTGCGAAGCGCAGGATGAAGAAGATCGGGATGATGAACAGGAAGAACGGGAACATCTGCGCGCCCAGCACCAGCCGGAACACGGTGGCGCGACCACGGAAGCGGTACGCGGCCAGGGCGTAGCCCGCCATGGTGCTGGTCGCTATCTGGATCAGCGTGATGGTCACGGTCACGATGATCGAGTTGGTGAACCAGCGCTGCATCGGCAGCTGCTCGAACACGCGCGCGTACACGCCCCATTGAGGCTCGGCCGGAAAGTATCGCGGCGGATTGGCGAACACGTCGGCCGGCCCGCGCAGCGCACCGATGAACATGTCCACGAACGGCAGCAGCATGATGGCCGCGCCCAGTGCGAGCACGGCGTATTTCAGTCCATGACCCAGACGTTGCCTCATGGCTCTTGCGTGCCGCGGTTGAGCAGGCGCACCTGCACCAGCGTGATCAGTCCGATCACCACGAACAGCAGCAGCGCGGCGGCCGAGGCCCGACCCATGCGAAGGTCCTGGAACGCCATCTCGTACAGGTACAGCGCGGTCACCTCGGTCGAGCCGCGGGGTCCGCCGCCGGTCATCGCCAGGATCAACGCGAACCAGCCCATGCCGGTGATGAAGCTGGTGATGGCCACGAAGGTGATGGCCGGCCTGATCGAGGGGATGGTGATGTGCCGGAACTGTTCGTACACGGTCGCCCCGTCGAGCATGGCCGCCTCGTACAGGCTGCGATCCACATTCTGCAGCGCCGCCGAGAACACGATCATGTTCTTGCCCAGCTCGTACCAGATCATCACCAGGATCACCGACATCATCGCCCAGCCCGGATCGCTCAACCAGTTCGGGCCGGCGACGCCGATGCCGGCCAGCGCACGGTTGATCAGCCCGTACCGATCGTCCAGCACGAATTGCCAGATGTAGGCGATGGCGACGATGTTGGTGACCTGCGGCAGGTAGTAGAGCGTGCGCCACAGCGCCTGCGCCCTGGCCCGAGAGAACACGAACGCCAGGCCCAGTGCCAGCGGCAGCCCGATCAGCACCAGACCGAACGCGAACACGAAGGTGTTGGCAAGCGTCGCCCAGAACTGCGCGTCGCGGGTCAGCAGGTACTCGAACTGCTTCAGCCCGACCCAGCTCGGCGCACCGAGCGGGTTCCAGCGCGTGAACGACAGCCAGATCGAGAAGACCAGCGGCAACACGAAGAACACCAGCGTGAACAGCGCCAGCGGCGCCAGGAACACGTACGGCGCCAGGCGCGGCGTGCCGAGCCGTGCGATCGGTCCGGGTGTCATCGGCCGGCGCTCTTCATGGGCGTCATCGACATGCCGCCACCGGCGATCAATAGAACTCGAACAGGATGTCCGACACCTGTCGATCCAGCGCCTCGAGGGCCTCGCGTGGCGGCACTTCCCCGGCGATCGCCTCGTCGATCGTTCTCGCCATCAGCCCTTCGATCTCGGCCGCCTGCATCACGTTGGGCTGGGTGATCGCGCGACCCTGTTCCAGCACATCGATGAAGCCCCCGGTGAATGCATCGGTATCGCCGAGCGCCTCGTTGTCGGAGAGGTTGGCGGTCAGCGCACCGAGCGACTCGAGCATCTCGGCCACGCAGGATGGACCGCCCTCGCTGCTGGACGATTCGGGCGAGCTGGTCCAGCGAATCAGGTCCCAGGCCTGGTCGCTGACGTCCGACTGCGAGTCGACGCCGAAGAAGAACGCGTACTGCATCGTGGCCCAGTCCTCGCCGAACGGCACCGGCGAGACCCGCACGTCCTGCTCGAAAGCTTCGCCGAAGCCTGCGCGTATGTCGGCCTCCAGCCAGTTGGCCATGATGATCATGCCGATGCCGCCGGCCGGAAAGTCGAAGCCGTCGACCGAGCGGTCGGTGATGCCGTCGGCGATCAGCGAGCGAAAGTCCTCGAGGGCCGCGACCGCCTCGTCGCTGGCCAGGTTGGTGCCGTCGAAATCCTCCTGGTAGGGATCGACGCCGGCCGAGAACAGGCGGGCGTAGAACGGGTGCACCAGTCCGGTGCCGCTGGAGGAGTCGGCGAACGCGAAGCCTGCGCGTTCGATCTTGCCTTGCGCATCGCGCGTGGTGATGTCCTGCGCGGTGCGCCTGAAGTCCTCGAACGTGGTCGGTGGCTCGTCGTGGCCCGCCTCGCGCAACAGCTGCATGTTCGACACCAGCGAATAGACGCTGACCTCGGTCGGCACGCCCCACAGCGTATCGTCGATGGTGACCGCCTCCACGGTTCCCGGCGCGTAGCTGTCCGCCACGAACGTTCGGATGGCTTCGGGTGGCTCGGCCAGCACCCCGTTATCGACCAGCTGCGCGGCCCAGATCGAATACAGGTGATAGACGTCCGGAGCCTGTCCCCCCAGGCGCGACGTCAGCACGGTCTGCAGGTAGTCGCCGTAGGAGATCTGCGAGTAAGCCACCTCGACCCCGGGATTCGCCGCTTCGTAGCGATCGAAGCAGGCCAGCAACGGCGCCACCTGATCCTGGCTGTAGTGCATCGCGACATCGATGGTGCGCACGTCCTGTGCGAGCGCCGTGGCCGGCAGCACGATCGCCGCCGCGACCGTCGATGCCAGCAGGGAGAGGGCGCTCGGCGAGCGAGTGGTACGACGGGACGGGTGCATGAGCGGGCATTCATCGATGGGGAGCGGGTGACGCTGCCACCGGGCGATCGTGGACGGGACGGTTTCCGAAAAATCGTTCCGATCGTTTGAAACAGATGGAACGAGCGGGCATCGATGTTCTGAATCGTGGTGGCTCCGAGCGGGTGCACGAGACGAACTCGTCACGATTTTAACTGGTTTGCTACAGATACTTGATTCGGTCCAGAATCATCCCGATACTAGGATCATGTCTGGACACACCGAATCCGCCAACCCGTCGGCAAGCGACCTTTCGCGGCGGCTCAAGCGCGCCGGCCTGCAGGTCACCGCTCAGCGATTGGCCGTATTGCGCGCCGTCTCGAGCCTGCCGCACGCCGTCGTCGAGGACATCGGCAGCCGGGTACGCGGCGATATCGGCGCGATCTCGCGCCAGGCGGTGTACGACGCGCTGAAGACGATGACCGAGCGTGGCCTGGTGCGCCGCATCCAGCCGGCGGGTTCGGCCGCACGCTACGAGGCTCACTCGCACGACAATCATCATCACCTCGTGTGTCGCCGCTGCGATGCGGTGATGGACGTGACCTGCGCGACGGGCCTTGCGCCCTGTCTTGCCACGACCGATGACCATGGCTTCCTGATCGACGAGGCCGAAGTCATCTACTGGGGCGTCTGCCCCGCGTGTCAGCAATCCGCCGGCTGACGCAATCACCCCCTTCCTTCCCACGAACGGAGAACCCGACCGCATGACGACTGACGTCTGGCAGAACAACGATTCGACCCGCAAATGCCCCGTGACGGGCGGCAGTGCGGCCGTGGCGACCACCGCCGGCACTTCGCTGAACCAGATGTGGTGGCCGAACAAGCTGACGCTGAACATCCTGCGGCAGCATTCGGCGCTGTCCGATCCGATGGGCGAAGACTTCGACTACGTCGCCGAGTTCAAGACGCTCGACATCGAGGCGGTGAAGGACGACCTTCGCGCGCTGATGACCGACTCGCAGGACTGGTGGCCGGCCGATTACGGCCACTACGGCCCGTTCTTCGTGCGCATGGCCTGGCACGCCGCCGGCACCTACCGCATCCGCGACGGCCGTGGTGGAGCGGGCTCGGGCGAGCAGCGTTTCGCGCCGCTGAACAGCTGGCCCGACAACGGCAACCTGGACAAGGCGCGCCAGCTGCTGTGGCCGATCAAGCAGAAGTACGGCCGCAAGATCTCCTGGGCAGACCTGATGGTGCTGACCGGCAACATCGCCGTCGAGACCATGGGCGTGGAGCCGTTCGGCTACTCCGGCGGTCGCGAGGATGTCTGGGAGCCCGAGCAGGACACCTACTGGGGTCCCGAAACCGAGTGGCTGGGCGATGAGCGCTATTCGGGCGACCGTGAGCTCGAGCAGCCGCTCGGGGCGGTGCAGATGGGGCTGATCTACGTCAATCCGGAAGGCCCGAACGGCAATCCGGATGCGCAGGCCTCGGCGCACGACATCCGCGAGACCTTCGGCCGCATGGCCATGAACGACTACGAGACCGTGGCGCTGATCGCCGGCGGTCACACCTTCGGCAAGGGCCACGGTGCGGCACCGGCCGAGCAACACGTCGGGCCGGAGCCCGAAGGTGCACCGACCGAGGCGATGGGGCAGGGCTGGCAGAACAGCTTCGGCACCGGTCGCGGCGCCGACACCATCACCAGCGGCCTGGAAGGCGCCTGGACCTCGCACCCCACCCGCTGGGACAACGGCTACTTCGACAACCTGTTCGGCCACCAGTGGGAGCTGACCGAGAGCCCGGCCGGTGCCAAGCAGTGGAAGCCGAAGGGCGATGCCGGTGCCGGCACCGTGCCCGATGCGCACATCGAGGGCAAGACGCACCAGCCGGTGATGTTCACCTCCGACATGGCACTGATCGTCGATCCGGAATACCTGAAGATCTCCAAGCACTTCCATGAGAACCCGGAGGAGCTGCGCGATGCGTTCGCCCGCGCCTGGTTCAAGCTGCTGCACCGCGACATGGGTCCGCGTTCGCGCTTCATCGGCGACGAGGTGCCGGACGAGACGCTGATCTGGATGGACCCGCTGCCGGCGGTCGATCACGAACTGATCGACGAGGCGGACATCGCCAGGCTCAAGCAGGCACTGCTGGACACCGGTCTGTCGACCGAACGCCTGGTCGCTACCGCTTGGGCCTCGGCCAGCACCTTCCGTCACACCGATCGGCGTGGTGGGGCCAACGGCGCCCGCCTCCGGCTGGCGCCGCAGAAGGACTGGACGGTCAACGAGCCGGCAGAGCTGGCCAGGGCGCTGCGAGCCATCGAGAAGATCAAGAACGACTTCGACAGCGCCCGGTCGGGCGGCAAGCAGGTGTCGCTGGCCGACCTGATCGTGCTGGGCGGTTGCGCAGCCATCGAGAAGGCGGCCAGGGATGGCGGCGTCGACATCACCGTGCCGTTCGTGCCGGGGCGTACCGATGCCACCGACGAGATGACCGATGCCGACTCGTTCGCCCCGCTGGAGCCGCGGGCCGACGGGTTCCGCAACTACCTGGAGGGTGCGGTCAATACGCCTCCCGAGGCGCTGCTGGTCGACAAGGCCAACCTGCTCGGCCTGACCGGTCCGCAGATGACAGTGCTGGTCGGTGGGCTGCGCACGCTGGGCGTCACCGTCGGCGACAAGGCGTTCGGTGTGCTGACGGAGCGGCCCGGTACGCTGAGCAACGACTTCTTCGTCAACCTGCTGGACCTGGGGTTGAGCTGGAGCAAGTCGGCCGACTCCGATCACGTGTTCGAATCGACCGTGCGAGCCACCGGCGAGAAGCGATGGGTCGGTACCGATGTCGATCTGGTGTTCGGATCCAACTCGGAGCTGCGTGCGCTGTCAGAGGTCTACGCGGCCGACGACATGAAGGAGCGCTTCGTGCACGACTTCGTCAAGGCGTGGGACAAGGTCATGATGGCCGACCGGTTCGAACTCGCCTGAGGCGGCGCCCGGCGGTCGTCGATCGTCGGGCTGATCGGGCAAGCCGGGGAAGGGTTCCCGGCTTGTCCACCGGGCCCCTGGTACCTCGGTCCAGCGGGGCCTGGTGATCGTCGCCGGGAAGCGGGCACCCGGCCGATTCGCACGAATCGTGAACGGCGACCAGGCGTTCAGTTTGGTTTCATTTAGCGCCTGTAGTGTCGAGTGACTGGATAAATCCGCGCTCGTGTACTACGCGGTTCCCGCCCCGAACCGGTTCGCTCCCGACGTGCCCTTGCCGTTACCCCCTACCGATGTGTCCGAGCCTTTCCCGCTGCCCTTGAACGGCAGCCTCGGGGAACGGCGGCTCGTCCGTGGGCGAGCGGGCGAGCGGGCAGGGTTCGCGAGGGTGTCAAGTTCCGGGCGATCGTGTCGCTGGCTTGGAGGCCGGGCCCGCTTCGACGATCACGTCTTTCGCACGCGAGGGTGAACCGGCATGAATTGCGCACATTCCCACGATCAGTCCCACGACCAGCCCGACGACCAGCAACCCGACAACCGCGTGGTGCCGTTTCCGGCATCGCCCTCCAGGCAGAACGCACCCATGACTCTGTGCTCAGTGGTACGGGATCGTCGTCGTGTCCCGATGTCGCCCTTTTCAACCCGCTCGGGAGCACCCGCCGCAGCGGCCCTTGCCACCGCGAGTCATTGCGACGCGCTGTCCGCGCCGAGCGCGTTCGAGCCGCTGCCGGAGGAGATCACCTGTTCCCTGCTGCTCGACGCCGATCCCCACGACGAGACGCTGGAGATAGAGATCACCGAAGACATGGTGAACCTGGCGCTCGAGGCGGTCGACGACGAGCAGGTCTGGCCATACGCCGCCGATCGGCGTCTCGTGGCCCGTCCGTACCGTCAGGCCCGGATACTTCGCTTTCCAGGTTGCTGATTCCTGCAACGACAGATCGGGCGAGAAGTCGCGCTGGAGGGGTAGGGACGATCAGTTGACCAGCTGGTTCATCTCGAAGATCGGCAGCAGGATGCCCAGCACGATGGTCAGCACCACACCGCCCATGATCAGGATCACCACCGGCTCGAACAGGCCGAGAAAGATCGCCATCAGCGAGTTCAGCTCGCGATCCTGGTGGTTGGCTGCCTTTTCCAGCATGTTGTCCAGCTGGCCGGAACTCTCGCCGCTGGCGATCAGGTGCAGCAGCATCGGCGGAAAGTAGCCGGTACGTTCCAGCGCGCTGGACAGGGTGGAGCCCTCGCGCACCTGGGCCGACGCGGTCTTGACCGCCTCGCGCATCGGTCGGTTGGTCACCACCGCCGAACTGATGTCCAGCGCTTCGAGCACCGGTACGCCCGAGGCGGCCAGGATCGACAGGGTGCGGGCGAACTGGGCGGTGTTGTGACCCCGGATGAGGCGCTTGAACAGCGGCAGCTTGAGCAGCAGGGCGTGTACCCGCAGCTTGAACGCCTCGCTGCGCATGGCGCGCGAGAACAGCACCACGATGACGAACGTCGCGGCGGCGATCGCCAGTCCCCATTGACGCACGAAGTCCGAACTGGCCAGCATCAGCGTGGTCAGCGTCGGCAGTTCCTGGTCCAGCCCGTCGAACACCTGCACCACCTGCGGCACCACGTAGGCGAGCAGGAAGGAGACGATCAGGATCGAGGCCACCACCAGCATGCTCGGGTAGATCAGCGCCTTCTTCACGGTCGCGTTGGCCGCCTGGCGGTCCTCGGTATAGTCCGCCAGGCGCTCCAGTACCGGATCCAGGTGCCCGGACTGTTCGCCGGCCGCGACGGTGGCCTGGTAGATCTCCGGGAACACCTTCGGGTAGTCGCTCAGCGCCGACGCCAGGCTATGACCCTCCATGACCTTCGCGCGAACCGACAGCAGCAAGGACTGGATGCGCTGCTTCTCGGTTTGCCGGCTGACCGCCGACAAGGTCTCCTCCAGCGGCGTACCGGCCGCCGACAGGGTGGCCACCTGGCGGGTCAGCAGCGCCAGGTCGTTGGTCTTGATGCCGCCGCGAAAGGTAGGGCGAGAAGGTCCGCGCGCACCGCTTCGCCCCTTGTCGGCACCGCGCCCCTTGCCGCTCTGGCGTCCCGACGTCTCGGTGACCGTCAGCGGACTCAGGCTCTGCTGACGCAACAGCGCGCGCGCCAGCCGGGCGGTGTCCGCTTCCAGCACGCCCTTCTTTTCGCGCCCGCGTGCATCGAGCGCGAGGTATTCGAAGGCGGCCATCAGCCTTCGCGGGTGACGCGCAGCACTTCTTCGAGCGTGGTGCGTCCCTCGAGCACCAGCCGCATGCCATCGGCGGTGATGCCGGCGCTGCGCGTGCGCGCGTAGTGCTCGATGTCGTGCTCGCTGGCGCCGTCGTGGATCATGGTGCGCATGGTGTCGTTGACCTGCACGACCTCGTAGATGCCGGAGCGTCCGGCATAGCCGGTGTGGTTGCAGGCCTCGCAGCCGTGCGGTGCCATCAGCCCGGCGGCCTGCTCGGCGGTGGCCCTGAGCGTGGCCAGCTCGGGCTCGGTGGCCACGTGCGCCCGCTTGCAGCGCGGGCACAGCAGCCGCACCAGCCGCTGCGCCACCAGACCGACCAGGCTGGAGGCCAGCAGGAAGGGCTCGACGCCCATGTCGCGCAGGCGGGTGACCGCGCCCACGGCGGTGTTGGTGTGCAGCGTGGAAAGCACGAGGTGCCCGGTCAACGAGGCCTGCACGGCGATCTCGGCCGTTTCCACGTCACGAATCTCGCCGACCATCACGATGTCCGGATCCTGGCGCAGGATGGCGCGCAGTCCGCGGGCGAAATCCAGCTCGACCTTGTTGTTGACCTGGGTCTGGCCGATGCCGTCGATGTAGTACTCGATCGGATCCTCGACGGTGAGGATCGAATAGCGCGAGGTGTTCAGCTTGGCCAGCGCCGCGTACAGCGTGGTGGTCTTGCCCGAACCGGTCGGACCGGTGACCAGCACGATGCCGTGCGACAGCGACAGGATCTTCTGCAGGTCCTCCAGCGCCCGGCGCGGCATGCCCAGACCCTCCAGGTCGAGGCGTCCGGCCTGCTTGTCCAGCAGTCGCAGCACCACGCGCTCGCCGTGGCCCGAGGGCAATGTCGATACGCGCACGTCGACCGGCCGGCCGGCGATGAGCAGCGAGATTCGCCCGTCCTGCGGCAGGCGACGCTCGGCGATGTCCAGGCGCGCCATGACCTTGAGGCGCGAAATGACCAGCGGGGCGATCGCGCGTGGCGGATCGAACAGTTTCTGCATCACGCCATCGACCCGATAGCGCACCGCGAGTCGCTTCTCGAACGGTTCGATGTGAATGTCCGATGCCTGCTTCCTGACCGCTTCGGTCAGCATGGCGTTGATCAGCCGGATGACCGGCGCATCGTCGGTGGACTCGAGCAGGTCCTCGGGCTCGGGCAGGGAGCCTGCCAGCTGTTGCAGATCCAGGTCATCGCCGAAGTCGTCCATGATGTCGATCGAGGAGCCGGTGTCGCCCTCGTAGTGCCGGGTGAGCCGGGCATCGAAATCGTCGGCGGTCACCGCCTCCAGCGAGATGCGGCCGCTGGCCTTGCGTCGCGCCTCGGACAACGCGGCCAGCGTCACGCCGGGGCGGTGCACCAGCGTGGCTCGCCCGTGCTGTCCGGGCTCCAGCAGCACGCCATGCCGCTTCGCGAAACTGTACGGCAGGGCGCCGGTGTTCACCGGCATCGAGGCGGCGCGCTCGAGCAGGGGGTCGTTCGCCACCGGATCGGGCAGGCCGAACAGCTCGACGTCGTTCAGATCGAGGGTGGCGTCCGCGTTCGGTTCGATGTCGGCGTTGGCGGGCATGGGAGCTGGAGTGGGCAACGGACCGGTGAGCGATTACCGCTCGGGCAAGAGCAGCGCCGCGTCATCCTCGGCGCCATCGGCCGGCTCGGACAACGGGGCGGAGGTGCTCGGTACGAGAGTGTTCAACGCATCGACGCTGCCGCTCACGCGTCGACCTTCGAAGTACAGGTGCAGGGACGGCAGGGTCGGCCGGTCGGTCTGCGCCAGGTCGTCGTTCTCGAACAGGCCCAGTTGCGCGGAGCGCACGTCGTCGTACTTGGCGCGGCTGTAGAAATCCGCCGTCTCCGGGTCGCGCAGGATGGTGGGGTGCAGGAAGACCATCAGGTTGCGCTTGCGCTTGTTGGTGGTGCGGTAGCGGAACAGGCTGCCCAGCAGCGGGATGTCGCCCAGCAGCGGTACCTTGTCGCGCGTATCGTTGATCTGATCGTCGATCAGCCCGCCCAGCACCAGCGTCTGACCGTCCTCCACCAGCACGGTGGTCTTGATCGAGCGCTTGTTGGTTACCAGGTCCGCCGCTCCGCTGACCGCCGCGTTGGCCACGTCGTTGGTCTCCTGCTCGATCTCCATGCGGATGTTGTCGCCGTCGTTGATCTGCGGCTTGACGCGCAACGTGATGCCCACGTCCTGACGCTCGATCGTCTGGAAGGGGTTGTTGTTGGAGGCGGACAGTTGCGTACCGGTCACGAACGGCACGTTCTGGCCGACGATGATCTCGGCCTCCTGGTTGTCCATCGTCACCAGCGTGGGCGTGGACAGGATGTTGTTGTTCGAGTCCGAAGCGATCGCCGAGAGCAGGAAGCCGAAATCCACGCCGCTGGAGCCGAAGCGGCCGAGCGCCAGCGACAGGCCGCCGGCCAGGCCGGTGGCCCCTTCGCTGGCGACGATGCCGGCCAGCTGCTGGGTGGCACCGCCCAGGTTGGTGTAGGCGAGGGGGCGATTCTGGTCACCGCCGTCGACCGCGAAGTTCACGCCCAGCTGCGAGGAGTTGCCGACCGACAGTTCGGCGATGATCGCCTCGACCAGGACCTGGGCGCGCCGGATATCCAGCTGCTCGATCACCGAGAGGATGCTGCGCATCTCGTCCGGGGGCGCGGTGATGATCAGCGCGTTGGTGTCCTCGTCCGCCTGGATGTCCACCCGCGGGCTGTTGTCCTCGTTGGCCCGGGCGACCAGCGAGGCGGTCGGCACCTGCGGTGCCTGCGGAATGACCACGCCGTTGGCATCGACCTGAGGGGGGGCATTGCCGCCACCACCGTCACCCAGGCCCGGATCGTCCCCCCCTTCTTCGCCGCCGCCGGTGCCGATCAGCGCCTGGCCGGCCGACACGCCCGTCAGGATCGCCAGCAGATCGGGCGCGTTGGCGAAACGCAGGTAGACCACCCGGGTGTTGCCACCGGATTCGACCGGCGTGTCCAGGTTGTCGATGAGGGCGCGCATGCGGGTGCGCGCGCCCTGTTCGCCGGACAGCAGGATGCTGTTGGTGCGATCGTCGGCGGCGAAGCGCACCTGGCCCGGCGTGCCGAACGATTGGCCGCCGCGACTCTGCAGCGACTGCAGGATGCGGATGATCTCGCTGGCGCCGGCGTGCGTGAGCCGCACGATCTCGACCTCTTCGTTGTCGGGCCGGTCGATGCCCTCGATGATGCCGATCAGGCGTCCGATGTTGGACGCCCGGTCGGTCACGATCAGCGTGTTGGTCGCGGCGTAGGCCGCCAGGTGCCCCTGCTGCGGCACCAGCGGCCGCAGGATCGGCACCAGCTGCGCCGCCGGCACGTTGTCCACCTTGATGACCTGGGTGACCAGCTGGTCGGAGCCGCTGTCGTTCACGTCGTAGGCGGGCACCGGGCCTTGCTTGGCATTGACGTCCGGCACGATCTTGACCAGATCGCCCTGAGGCACCGCCGCGTAGCCGTGCACCTGCAGCACCGACAGGAAGGTCTCGTACAGTTCCTCGGAGCTGAGCGGCGAGGAAGAGATCACCGTGACGCGCGCCTTGACCCGCGGGTCGACCACGAAGTTGCGACCGGTCTGGCGCGATACCGTCTGGATCAGCGAATGGATGTCCGCGTTCTTCAGGTTCAGCGTGAAGGTACCCTGCTGTTGCGCGTGCGCCGCATCCGGAAGCAGGGCGCCGCCGACGAGCAGGCCACCACCGATCGCCACGCTCAGGGTGGCGGCCAGCAGGGTGGGCGGCGCGACGAGGCGCGATCGGGTGTTTCTGGGGTTCACGCTCATGGCCGGAAGTGTAGTCGCTTGCCGATGGCCGGCACTCTTGCTGTCGCGCTCATTGTGCGAGCGGTCGCACTCATTGCGCGAGCGAGATGCTGATCGGCACCTCGAGTCCGTCACGCAGGATCGTCACCTCGAGCGAGTCGGCCTTGACCGCGTTGCGCAGCGCCCGGATGCCTTGCTTCTGGCTGTTGAGCTCGATGTTGTTGACGCGGGTGATGACGTCGCCCGCCAGGATGCCCTGCGCTTCGAGGATCTCCGGGTTCTGCTTGGGCGTGATGCGGTAACCCACCAGCTTGCCGTTCTCCTGATAGGGCTCGGCCGCCACCACGCGCCCCAGCATCGCCGGATTGCGCGCCAGCGTGTCGCGCAGTTCACCCGGGTTGGTGGGCAGTTCGACCGGTTGGGAAAGATCCTCGGCCTGCTGGTCCGGGCGCTCGTTGCGCTGACGGTTCAGGCTGGCGGTCTCGATGGCGGTCATGGCCACCGGCTGCGAGGTGTCGGGCAGCTTCAGGATCTCCTCCTTGCCGCGGTTGTCGATGACCACGTAGTCGGCGTGGACCGACTTCAGGACGACATCGCCGGTGATGCGATCGCCCACGCCGTAGGCGTTCTGTTCGGCCGAGCCGGAGCTGATGATCGCGATGGCCCTCTCCTGCGGATCGGCGGCGAAGACCCCGGCCAGCTGCAGGTTGAGCTTGGTGACCTCCGGCGGCGGGGCAGCCACCGGACGCGGCGCCTCGACCGGTGTCTCGGCCACGTTGCCGAACACGTGCAGGGCGGCGATCCGCTGGCCCAGCGCTCGCGCATCGGGCGCGCTGGACGTGGCTCCCGCCACCTCCGGCAGCGCTGAAACCGGCGCCTCGACCGGTTGCGGCAGCAGGCGCAGCGAAACCAGGGCGAGCGCCACGCCGATCGCGCCGACCAGCAGCGTGTTCAGCGCACGCGGCATGCGCTGGCCGGAGCGGGCGTGGGAGGTGGTCGAATGCGGACCGAGGGCCGCGGTGTCGTGCACGCTCATCGAGATCCGTGTTCCTTCGGTGCCGACCGGGCGATACGAGATCGGCAGTCGCGAGAGTGTAGCGGCCGGGCCGTCGCGGAATCGACCCGACGGTCGGAATGCCCGAAACCCGCCGCCCTCGCCGGTGCCCGTTCATCCGGACGAATCAAGAATGACGCCAGAATGGCGGATAGATTCCCCTGACCATGTTGACGAGATGGACAGGGTCGACGATATGGACGGGTCGACGGCGCCGTCCCTGGCGCGCCTCGCTCCGCTGCGCGCGTACGGCCTCGCTCAGACCATGTCCTTCAGGTTCTTCAGCGGCAGGACCTTGACGACCTTGCGGGCAGGTTTGGCCTTGAACACCGTCTCTTCGCCGGTGAACGGGTTGATGCCCTTGCGAGCCTTGGTGGCGGGCTTCTTGTTGACCCGGATCTTCATCAGGCCGGGGACGCTGAAATAGCCCGGGCCACGCGGCTTCAGGTTGTCCTGGATCAGCCCGTTCAGCGCATCGAACACGCTGGTGACCTGCTTGCGGCTGAGCTCGGTGGTCTCCGCGATCGAGGCGATGATCTCGGTCTTGGTCGGCGGCCGCTTGTCGGCCGAGGAGGCACCGACGCGTGCGGCGGTCTTCTTGGCTGCCGTCTTCTTGGCGGCGCTTCTCTTGGCCGCCGCTTTCTTGGCGACCGGGGCGGCGGCACGGGTGGCGGTCTTCTTCGCCACCGCCTTCTTCTTCGCTACAGCTTTCTTCTTCGCGGCCATTGCAGAGGGTTCTCGGCGTTCGCGTTTATCGGGAAATCAAGGTTCGCGCCGCGCGGCCGGAACGTCGGAATCGGTTGCTGCTATGCAAGCGGTGCCCCGGCAGCGAAGCGCGCGCACGGTATCACGAATGCCGCGCCATGCGCGGCGTGCTGGCGGGAACCGCCTCGAAAAACCCTGTATTTCCAGCGAAAACGCTCCGACGGGCGCACGATTGCCGTGTTTTTCAGGGGTTTTGCGGCGGTGACCGCCACCGGCTCTCTCAGCCGGGGACGAAGCCCATCAGTACGCCGACGATGAACATGCGCGCCGCGTAGAGCCCGATCAGCGCGGCCAGCGCCGACAGGTCCAGCCCGCCCAGGGGCGGTATCACCTTGCGCACCGGTGTCAGCACCGGCGCGGTGATGCGCTCCAACAGGCCGGCCGCGGGGTTGGAGCCGCCGTTGGGCAACCAGCTCAGCAGGGCCTGGATGAAGATGGCGAAGATGAAGATGTTGAACAGCAGGTGCAGCAGGTCGATGGCCGCCAGGTACACCAGCACCGGCGTACCGATCACCGCGGTGTTCAGGATCGAGCCGATCGCCGGTGCGCCGCCCAGGCTCAGTGCCTTGAAGGCCAGCAGCTTCACCAGCAGCACCAGGAAGGCCAGCAGCAAGGAGGCGGTGTCCAGACCCTTGACCGATGGCACCACGCGTCGCAGCGGTACCAGCAGCGGATCGGTCACCTTGACCACGAACTGTGCGATCGGGTTGTAGTAGTCGGCGCCGACCGCCTGCATCACGAAGCGCAGCGCGACCACCATCGCGTAGAGATTGAGCAGCGTGCCGAGAATGAATCCAAGGCTGCCGAGGGCCGGTCCGGTCATGAGCGGGTCACTGTCGATGGGGGCAAGAAGTCATCGCCGAGCTCGACCGCGCGGTCGTGGGCGGCGTGCATGGCACGTTGCACGAGTCCGGCCAGGTCGTCGTCGGCGAACCGATCCAGGGCGGCGGCCGTGGTGCCGTTGGGGGAAGTCACCTTGATGCGCAGGGCGGCCGGCGAGTCGTCGCCGTCCACCATCATCGCCGCCGCGCCCTCGCAGGTCCGGATGGCGAGCCTGCGTGCGATGTCGGCGTCCAGACCGAGCGAGGCGCCGGCCTCTTCCATCAATTCCACCAGGCGAAAGAAGTATGCAGGACCGCTGCCGGACACGGCGGTCACCGCATCGATCTGCGCTTCCCGATCGAGTTCGACCACATCGCCGACCGCCTCGAACAGGCGGCGAGTCTGGGCCATCAGCGCAGGCTCGACCGATCCGTTCGCGTACAGCCCGCTCGCGCCCAGTCCGATCAGCGAGGGCGTGTTGGGCATGCAGCGCACGATGGGTGCGCTGCCGCCCAGCCACTGCTCGATGGCGGCCACGCGAACGCCGGCGGCGATCGAGACGATGGCGCACCGATCGGCCAGGTGCTCGTCCACCAGCTCGCGGCACACCGACTCGACGATATTCGGCTTGACCGCCAGCACCACGCCCAGATCGTGTCCGTCATCGAAGAAGGTCGCGTGCTGCCGGCGCGCCTCGCCCAGGCTGGCGGCGGTCGGTGTGCCGAAGCGTTCACCGGCCCGCATGCGCACCGTCTCGCCCGGATCGATCAGCAACAGTCCCTGCGACGAAGTGCCCGACGCGATCAACCCGCCGACGATGCTGGAGGCCATGTTGCCGGCACCGGCGAACACCCATCGGCGGTCCCGTCCGGCCCGTTCCATCGACTCGTGCGTCACCGGTTCGCAACGTCGCCGGCGCGCTGCTCGGCCAGCGCGGCGAGCAGGCGATCGAAGGCTTGCTCGAACGAGGCGATGCCGTCCGCTTCGAGCTGGTCGGTGATGTCGCCCAGCGACACGCCCAGATCGTTCAGCGTCGAGAGCCGACGGTGCGCCTCGGCCAGCCCGCTCAGCAAGCGCTGCTCCACCGTGCCGTGATCGCGGAACGCCTCCAGGGTCTTGGGCGGCAGCGTGTTGACCGTGTCGGGGCCGATCAGCTCTTCCACGTACAGCACGTCGGAGTAGTCCGGATTCTTGACGCCGGTGCTGGCCCACAGCAGGCGCTGCGCGTTGGCGCCGCGCGCCTTCAATGCCGCGAACTGTTCGCTGCCGAACAGGTTGGCGAAGTGGCCGTAGGCGACCTTGGCGTTGGCGATCGCGATCTTGCCCTGCAGCGCCGAGGCGGCGTCGCCCCCCACCGCCTCCAGGGCCTTGTCCACCGCGCCATCGACACGGCTGACGAAGAAGCTGGCCACCGAGTGCAGCCGCTCGACCGATCGGCCATCGTTCAGGCAGCGCTCCACGCCGCGGATCCAGGCCTGCGCAATCTCGCGGTAGCGGCTGACGCTGAACAGCAGCGTGACGTTGACGTTGATGCCCTTGGCGGTGATCTCCTCGAACGCCTCGATCCCGGCCTGCGTGCCCGGTACCTTGATCATCACGTTGGGACGAGCGATGCGCGCGTGCAGCGACTCGGCCATCGCGATGGTGCCGTTCGCATCGTGGGCAAGGTCCGGTGTCACCTCGAAGCTGACCAGGCCGTCCATGCCGCCGCTGGCCTCCCAGGTGGCGTGAAAGGCATCGCAGGCACCCTGGATGTCCGGGATGGCCAGGCGGTTGAACAGTTCGAGGTTGTCGATGTCGGGCTGCTCGGCCACGATGCGCGCGATCTCGGCGTCGTACTCGTCGCTGTTGGCGATCGCCTGCTCGAAGATCGCCGGATTGGAGGTCAGCCCCATCAGACTGTCCTCGCGAATCATGCGCTGCAGCTCGCCATCCAGGAAGCTCTTCAGGATGAAGTCGAGCCACGGGCTCTGTCCGGCGGCGTGGGCGAGGGCGAGGGGATTGCTGCTCATGGGTCGGGTCCTGTGGCGGTGCGGCAGTCTATCAACTGGCCATCGTCGTTCAGTCGCGTGTGCCAAACAGTGCCGTGCCCACCCGCACCAGCGTGGCGCCTTCGGCGATCGCCGCCTCCAGGTCGGCGCTCATGCCGCACGACAGCGTGTCCACCGTCGGGTGACGCGCGGCGAGCGTCAGCTGCAGTTCGTGCAGCGAACGGAACACTTCGCGTTGCGCCTCGAACTCGGCGCGCGGTGCCGGAATCGCCATGATGCCGCGCAGGCGCAAGCCGGGCAGCTGCGCCACGGCATCGGCCAGCTCGTCCAGCTCGGCCGGTGCCACGCCGGCCTTGCTCGTTTCGCCATCGGGGTTGACCTGCAGGCAGATCGACAGCGGCCGATCGTGCGTCTGCAGGCGATGCTGCGACAGCTTGTTCGCCACCTTCAGCCGATCGACGCTGTGCACCCAGTCGAAGCGTTCGGCGATCCGGCCCGCCTTGCGCGACTGGATGGCACCGATGTAGTGCCACTCCAGCGCGGATCCGTCCGGCGCGTGTCGCCCGATCGCCTCGATCTTCTCGTCGGCCTCGTCCAGGTAGTTCTCGCCGAACAGGCGCTGGCCGGCGTCGATCGCGGCCCGCAGGTCGTCCACCGGCTTCTTCTTGCCGACCGCCAGCAGCCGGACGCTGTCCGGCTCGCGATCCCAGGTTAGCTCGTGAGCGCGGATCGACGCCTGCACGCGCTGCAGGGCCTCGGCCACGCTCACCGGCGCACCGCCCGTGGCGCGGCGCCGAGTGTCGGCTGGATCACCGGGTCGATGCGCACCGCTAACGAAAGCGGGGTCACGGCCGACATGCCACTCGAACCGTCCTTCGATCTGACCCAACGGAACCGTTTCATGGATATCGCTCAGCTGTTGACCTTCAGTGTGAAGAACGGGGCATCCGACCTGCACCTGTCGGCCGGTCTGCCGCCGATGATACGAGTCGATGGCGACATGCGGCGCGTGAACGTGCCGGCACTGGATCACGCGGCGGTCCAGGCGATGGTGTACGACATCATGAACGACAAGCAGCGCAAGGACTTCGAGGAGCAGATGGAGACCGATTTCTCCTTCGAGATTCCCGACACCGCGCGCTTCCGGGTCAACGCGTTCAACCAGAACCGCGGATGCGGGGCGGTGTTTCGTACCATCCCGACCGAGATCCTGTCGCTGGAGCAGCTGAGCGCACCCAAGATATTCCAGGAGATCGCCGCCCTGCCGCGCGGCATCGTGCTGGTGACGGGGCCGACCGGCTCGGGGAAGTCCACCACGCTGGCGGCGATGATGGATTACAAGAACGAGACCGAGCTGGGGCACATCCTGACCATCGAGGATCCGATCGAGTTCGTGCACGAATCCAAGAAGTGCCTGATCAACCAGCGCGAGGTCAAGCGTGACACCAAGGGCTTCGGCGAGGCGCTGCGCTCCGCGCTGCGCGAGGATCCGGACGTCATCCTGGTCGGCGAGATGCGCGACCAGGAGACCATCTCGCTGGCCTTGACCGCGGCCGAGACCGGGCACCTGGTGTTCGGCACGCTGCACACCAGCTCCGCGGCCAAGACCGTGGACCGTATCGTCGACGTGTTTCCGGCCGGCGAGAAGCCGATGGTGCGATCGATGCTGTCCGAGTCCCTGCGCGCGGTCATCTCGCAGACGCTGCTCAAGAAGAGCGGCGGGGGCCGGGTCGCCGCGCACGAGATCATGATGGGCACCCCGGCGATCCGCAACCTGATCCGGGAAGACAAGGTGGCGCAGATGTACTCGGCGATCCAGACCGGGCAGGGCCACGGCATGCAGACGCTGGACCAGAACCTGAAGGAGCTGGTGAACCGCGGCGTGGTCGATCGGGCCGAGGCGCGCAAGAAGGCCCAGAACCCGGACGGCATCGTCTAGGCCACGTCCCCTTTCGCTCCCGAGGATCCTGCGCACCATGCCAACCCAACCCGCTCCCTTGCCCGCGGACGATGCCGGTGCCGCCGAGACCGCCGAGACCGCCGAGACCGTCGAGACCGTCGAGACCGCCGACGGCGACCGGGCGACGCCTCGGCCGACGGCGGCGAACGAGCCGGCACCCCGGCCGGTCAAGAAGTTGGGTCTGGAGTCGGCCAAGCGATTCATGGACGATCTGCTGGTCACGTTGTACAAGCGCGGCGGATCGGACCTGTTCATCATCGCCGGCGCCGCGCCCTCGATGCGTATCCACGGCAAGGTGACGCCGGTCACCGACAAGCGTCTGAGCGCCGACCAGACACTGGCGCTGACGCAGTGCCTGATGACCGAGGCCGAACGGCGCGAGTTCAAGGCCAGCAAGGAGTGCAACTTCGCCATCGCGCTGCCCAACATCTCGCGCTTTCGCGTCAACGCGCTGGTGCAGCGTGGCAGTGCCGGGCTGGTGGTCAGGATCATCCCCAACGAGATCCCCTCGTTCGACGACCTGAACATGCCGGCGATCCTGCAGCAGATCGCGATGACCAAGCGCGGCCTGGTGATCTTCGTGGGCGGCACCGGTTCGGGCAAGACGACAAGCCTGGCGGCGATGATCGACTACCGCAACGAGAACAGCAACGGCCACATCATCACCGTCGAGGACCCGGTCGAGTTCGTTCACCACCACAAGGGCTGCATCGTCACGCAGCGCGAGGTCGGCACCGATACCGAGAGCTTCGAGGTGGCGTTGAAGAACACCCTTCGTCAGGCGCCGGACGTGATCCTGATCGGCGAGATCCGGGACCAGAAGACCATGGAGCACGCGATCGCCTTCGCCGAGACCGGCCACCTGTGCCTGGCCACGCTGCACGCCAACAACACCAACCAGGCGCTGGACCGGATCATCAACTTCTTCCCCGAGCAGCGTCACAAGCAGTTGCTGCTGGACCTGTCGCTCAACACCCGGGCCTTCATCTCGCAGCGATTGCTGCCCACCCCCAGCGGCAAGGGCCGGCGGGCCGCGGTCGAGGTGCTGCTGAATACCCCGCTGATGAGCGACATGATCATGCGCGGCGAGGTGCACGAGATAAAGGGGCTGATGAAGAAGTCGCAGGACCAGGGCATGCAGACCTTCGATCAGGCCCTGTTCGAGCTGTTGCAGGCGAACGCGATCACCATCGAGGAGGCGATGAAGAATGCCGACTCGGTGAACGACCTGCGGCTGCGCATCAAGCTCGAAGGGGGCGGCAGCTCGGCGGTGGACGACATGCTGACCGACTCGATGAGCCTGGAGGACAAGGAGGAGGAGCCGGGCATGGGCAAGGGGCAACGCTAGCGCTGCCCGGAGGCGTGGGCGTGGGCGTGGGCACGGGCAACGGCACGGGCATCGGTACGGGTGGTAGTCTCGCCCGCGATGCCGGATTCCAGCCGATTTCGCGTTCGCGCACCCTACCGCTTCAACCCGCTCGGTGCGCACATCGACCACCAGGGCGGCGATGTGCTGGCGCGCACGCTGGACCGCCACACCGAGCTGGTCGCCACGGTGCTGGCCGAGCCGCGACTGCGCTTGGTGGCCACCCTGCACGGCACCGCGCGGCCCCTGGACGAACGCCTCGATCGTGACGTCGACGAGGTGGCCCCCGAACGCGATCGCTGGCAGCGATACGCGCTCGGGGCGGCCCGGGTGCTGGCACGTCGGCATCCGCTGAGACGCGGCGTGGACGCACGGGTCGAGGGGTCGATGATCGCGGCCGGACTGTCCTCGTCCGCCTCCTTCCTGCTGGCCGTGCTCGCGGCACTGGCCCGCGCCAACGATCTTGCGCTGTCGCGCGCGGAACTCGTCGACGCGGTGCGCGAGGTCGAGCACGAGCATCTCGGATTGACCAACGGACTGCAGGATCAGCTGTCGATCGTGCACGGCCGTCGCGGCACCCTGGCGCGGCTGTCGATGGACGAGGCCGACGCCAGCCATGTGCCGGATCCTCCGGGCGTCGATGTGAGCTGGCTACTGTGCTTCTCGGGTGTGTCGCGCGAGCTGGTCGGCTCGGGGTTCAACACCCGGGTGGCGGAGTGTGGCGAGGCCGCCGCGCGATTGCACCCGGGAACGCGGCGATTGGGCGATGTGCCGATCGATGCCCGTGACCCGAGCGCCCTGCGCAGTGCGTCACCGATGCTGGAGCGCCGTGCCCGGCACGTCTATTCGGAGATGGCCCGTGTGGAGGAGGGTGCGGCGGCCTGGGCGGCCGGCGACGTCGTGCGTTTCGGGGAGCTGATGAACGCCTCGTGTCGAAGCTCGATCGAGGACTACGAATCGGGTAGCGACTACCTGATCGCCCTGCAGCGGATCGCGAGCGCCACCGACGGCGTGCTCGGCAGTCGCTTTTCCGGAGGCGGTTACGGCGGTTGCCTGGTCATGCTGGTCAAAGGCGATGCGGTGCCGGCGGTCGGGTGCTCGGTACGAGACGCCTACCTGGCGCGCTATCCGGAAATGCGCGGCATCGCCGAATGCTTCGTGGCAGGCGATGCCGACGGCGTGCAGATCGAGACGCTCGATGAGTGAGCCGGCGCACCCTGAGCCGGGCAGGCACAGGGTCCGCACCGCCGTGCTGCTGGCGGCCGGCCGTGGCTCGCGTCTGCGTCCGCATACCGACACCGTGCCCAAGCCGCTGCTGCCCTGGCAGGGGCGGCCGACGCTGGATCACCTGGTCGATGGACTGCAGCGCGCAGGCGTCGATCGGGTGGTGCTGGTGGTGCACCATCTGGCCGATCAGGTTCGCCGCTGGGCGGCGGCTCGGGGCGTTGCCGAAGCGGGTGCCTTGTCGATCGTCTGCACCGGGCAGTTCAGCCTGAGCGGTACCGCCGATGCGCTGCAGGCCGCCAGCGCCGAGCTGTGCGATGAGCCCTTCCTGCTGAGTGCCACCGACTACCTGTTGCCGGCGCTGTTCTATCGGGATTTCCTGGCCTTTCACCACGGGCACGACGCGGGCGCCTCGGTCAGCCTGAAGCGCCTGCCGCCGGACGAGCTTGCCGCCCGGTCCAGCGCACGCTTCGATGCATCGGGCCATGATCCGATGCTCGGGGGCGAAGTGCTCGAGGTGGTCGAGAAGCCGTTGCCCGGTCAGGCACCGAGCGACGTCGGCGCCAACCTGATGTTCGTGCTGCCGCCGGCGGTGCTGCCGTACGTGCGGGCGGTGCGGCCGTCGCCGCGCGGCGAGCGCGAGGTACAGGGTGCGCTGAACGCCTGGCTGGCGGATGGCGGACGCTGCCGGGGCCGGGTGCAGCCCGCGCCGGTGGAATGGACCCCCGGCACGCGCTGACCCGGCGCGCTCAGATCGCCTT
>Ga0115029_1000422_pt1 | contig 42640 bp, 33 predicted proteins | sample SidtaG_3_FD_87297 | JGI IMG/M metagenome (GOLD analysis project Ga0115029, IMG submission 87297) | Marine algal microbial communities from Sidmouth, United Kingdom - Sidmouth_Asex1 metaG | ecosystem: Host-associated > Algae > Red algae > Unclassified | place: Sidmouth, United Kingdom | collected... | reverse complement strand
GGGCGCGATCGAGCATCGTGGTTGTAGTCATGGTCATCAGTCAGGTGTCCTTGTTCTCGCCCCGATGGGACAGTGAGCACCGGCATCACCGGTGTCTCACCTCAGCCTGACAGACAGGGGTCCGACACTATGGGCCATCAGCGCACGGAAGAAGTGCCGCTAGCGCGCAGGTTCCGTCAGCAGGGTCGGCCGTTGATATGCGCTCCGGCGGGGGCATGCGCTCCGGCGGGGGCATGCGCGGCCCTGTCAGCTTGGGTGCGGTCTGCCGGCCGACGTCATGTGGGACAGTCACGTCGACCCACACGATTGCGGCGTGTGCAATCTTGCAGCACGGCGGGAGTGTGAGAGATGCGAGATGCGAGATGCGATCGAGGCACCAGCGTGGTCCGCTTCGGCGGAGAGTTTCAAAGGTCGCGACGGAAACGAGTTGGCGGTGACGTCGAACAGAGTGAGAGGAAGAGGTGAAATCACCTGTGGAATCATCCCAACAACGATGGTCGGTGACCAACGAAGCCGAGATGCTCGATTTTTGTGATCGCTCGTTCACGCCCGCATATCGGTGCGCCGCACGACTGACGAGAGGCGACGGTCCTGCTGCTGAGGACTTGGTTCAGGACGCTTTCGTCCGCTTGGTCAGGGCGGTGCGAACTGACGACGTCGATGAGATCGGCGTCGGCTGGCTCATCACAACGATCCGGCATCGGTTCATTGACCGATTGCGTTCGACGGAGCGTGAGGATCGTCGTCTTCGCCTGGTCGCAACGGAACCGTCGACGACCGATGTCCGTCCGTCCCTGACCGAGGCATTGCTGGAGGGACTGAGCGACCGTGAACGAGCTGCTCTGATCTTTCGCTACGTCGACGACCTGCCGGTCGCCGAGGTCGCCCATCTACTCGGGTCGAGCGTGCGAGCCACCGAGTCACTGCTGCAACGCGCGAAACGAAATGCGCGAGGAACGGAGAACGCATCATGAGCGAGAACTGGAACGAGATCTTGCAGAACGAACCGGTCGACCTGGCGCCACGCCCAGGCTTCGAAGCCGAGCTTCGCGCTGGACTCATCGACGAATGGAACGGCCGACCCATGATCACGCCAGCTGACGGCCCTCAATCGGCTCAGCGTGCCACCCGTCGAGGATGGCTTCTGGGCGCAGCCGCAGCTGCGGTGCTTCTGATCGGGGGAGTCGTCATCGCCACACAGGCCGGTAGCGACTCCACCGTGCAGACCCCGGCGAACAACCCCACACCGTCGCCGAGCGCCAGTCCCACGGCGCCCACGACTGACGCCGTTGTCAATCCCGAAACGACGGGGGACCCATCGGCGACAGCGGTCGTGGTTCCGGGCAACTCGCTCGTCGAATCGGAAGCACCGACGGAAGAGTTGAACGCCGACGGTGAGACAGTGAACTCGTGCGCAAGTCTCGCGCCGGTGGTTCAGGTCACAGGCGCCGAGACTCCGTTCACGATCCGAAGCGGCCTGACCTCGTCGGGAGGAACATGGATCTCCGTGGATGACGCTATGAACCGCCGTTTGGCCAGCATCTGTCAAGACAGCGAAGCCCTGCTCGACGGTGCCGTCGAAGCTCAACTGGCATGGCCCATTGATGGCGACGTGTTCGTCGCAAGCATCGAGCCGGACGCCGCCGAGCAGAATCCCGTGCCCTCCTGGTTCAACTCGATTGGCCGCTACTCCCTCGCACCAGTGCGCAGCATCGCCGTCATCGGGAGAATCGCACCTGACGTCGAATTGCCAGCGGTACCAGACGTTCAGTCCGAGGCGGCCGAACGCGAGCGACAACTGATCGACAAAGTCGAGCAGGTCCGCAATCTCCGCAACTACGTCTCATCAATCGGCGTGGTCAACGCAGACTCGGATGCGTCGCAACTCGACTCGGCGGGCGGTATCGACGGCCCGCTCGTGTACTGGAGGGAACGTCCCGAGGGAGAGCGTGAGAGCGAAGCAGCGCTCATCGAGGGCGTCCTGACCCAAGAGGGCGACTGCCTTTTCGTCGGCGAAGGCGACTTTCGTTCCGTTGTGCTCTGGGAGTACGGAACTCGCTGGGAAGCAGAGCAGCCAGCCGTGGTCCTTCCAGACGGAACGACGATCCCCCTCGGTTCGACAATCGAAGGCAGCGGCGGCGGCTACCACGCTGTCGATCAGTTGTCATTCTTCACAGCCAGCGACGCAGTCTCCGTACGCGCAGAACAGTGCGCTGGGCCCAACGGGGAGGTCGCGGTGGTGCAGTCATGATGCTGGTCTCAAGGCCAACTCTCCCCGTCGTCGCGGTATCACTTCATCGAGGGGTCGGCCTGTTGATCGTCGCCGTGACGGCGCTCGTCCTCGCTCTTGTCATCACGGCAATCGTCAACATCGTCACGAGCGACCCGGCCGACTTCGTCGTCGGCTCGAAGCCTCTCTGGATCATCCTCGTCGTCCTCACTGGGCCCATCGGCGCCGCGATCTGGTACCTCGCCGACTTCCGACATCGCTCTCGCTGAACCGCACTCTGAATCAGAATCGTGCGGACCACGTCCTCGGACTGGGCGGTCACCGCAGCAGCCCGCCTCCCGGCTGAGACACCAAACGCCAACGTCGGGACCCGTCTGGATAACCGACTCTTCTATGTTTGTCAAGCGGTGATTTTGGGGCCGGGTGGGTGCTCGAGGAGTCGCCAGACTCGACGTGCGATGTAGCGCTTGAGGCAGCGTCGGATCTCGCGATCGGTCTTGCCTTCAGCTCGTCGGCGGTCTCGGTATTCGCGTGTGGTTGGATCGTCGCGCATGCGGGCGAGCGCGACGACGTAGAAGGCGCTGTTGAGTTGTCGGTCGCCGCTGCGGTTGAGGCGGTGACGGTCCTGGCTTTGCCCCGACGTCGCAGGTAGCGGAGCAACGCCGGCGAGGCGAGCGAACGCGGCATCGTTGCGACAGCGTCCTGGGTGTGACCAGGCGATGTAGAACATCGCAGCGGTGACGTAGCCGATGCCGGGCTCGGCAACGAGTTGCGGTGCGGCTTCATCGATGAGCAGCTTCATAGCGTCGTCGTGAACGGCGATCTCGTCGGTGAGGTGGCCGATCCGGCGCGCGATCGAGCGCATCGTGTTGCGTGCGCAGCGCTCAGCGATTGGCCGTTGCGGTGTGTCGCGGAATGAGGAGCAGCGTTTAACCAGTGATCTGGTGGTGAGGTGGCGGAGTTCTTGTCGGAGATCGTCGGGGGCGGTGAGCACGAGGGCTTTGAGTTCGTTGATCGCAGCTGTGCGGACGCGGATCACGCCGGCGCGGGTCACGGTGTGCACACGCAGGGCTTCTCGGTGTCCGTCGTGGGCGCGGGGGCTGTGAAGTCGGGCGCGACCGAGCGCTTCTCTTGCGGCGCGGATGGCGTCGAGTTCGTCGGTCTTGGCGCCGTCCTTGCTCGCTTTCTCGCGTGGCCGATCGAACTCGATCACCCACTCGCCAGCGCGTCCGAGCGCAGCAGTGAGGCCGCGGCCGTAGCTTGCGGTGCCCTCGATAGCCCAGGCCCGTTCGCCCGTGACGGTGAGCGATTCGGCCCAGGCAAGTGCGTCGTCGTAGCCAGCCGAGTCCGCCGGGAACTTCTGGGTCGCGACGACGCCGGTGGTGTTCGCGTCGACGACTGCGGCGGTGATCCAGTCGCGATCGGGATCGACGCCGATGACGTGATCGACAAGTTCTGCAAGCATGGTGGTGGTGCCTCCTTGGTAGGTACTGAATGGTCAGTGCCGGCCTGGGAGAGAACTGCGACGCCAAAACTGTGATGGGTCACACCGCAAAGCGGTGGACAGGCTTCTGATCAGGACAGCAACAGCGGGCCAGGCCGGCACCGGCAATCCAGCGGACAAGTCGGTTGAATCGCACCGGCCGAAACGACTGGGCAAGCTCAGAACTGGGTCACGCTGAATCACCGATACCAACACTGGCCCACCTCAGCCAACCGGCAACAAAACACTCACAGCCCAGAATGTTCAAACCGACGCTTGATCGAGCCGCCCCTATCCGGCAAACCTGAGCACGGCGACCCACCCATATTGGCGCCCCTCGCAGATGGTCACGGGCGTGCGTCCGATCAGGACCCTGTTGCCCGTTGCGACGGCGGTCGCTATCATGAGGTTCAGCTGACCGGGCTGATCCCGGCAGAAGTCGAAGGCCTCGTTTCTTCGGCCCGAGGGCGCAAGCCGACTAGGGCCGTGGTGCGAGGCCGACGCATTTTTCGACTGAGCTATCGCTGGTTGTTTGGCTCCCATGTTGCCGACCTGATCCGCCTCGAACCGATCAACGGGGCAAGAACTCCTCGATCTCGATCGAGGAGCGCATCGGACCAGAGTCCTGACGCTGCGTCGGCGAACCAGGTGAGCGGCTCGTTCTTGTCGACGTGGTCGATCGTCGGTCGCCAGCCCTGGCCGTTCGTTCTCGACCAGTCGCGGATGGTGCGCACATCGGCTTCGTTCTCGGCTCGGGACTGCCGCTCGATCACCAAGCGTGTCACGCCGATCTCGTGGGCTCCCGGGAGCAGCAACCGGGTGAGGAGGTCGCGTCGAGTTTCGGTCTGATCTTTCGGACGACACCCGGCAGCAGCGACAACCACGGACGCAACGTTCGCTGTGATCTCATCGATGATCGTTGACCGGACGTTCGGGCCGGCGTCGGATTCCCAGTGGAACGGTCGCTTGCGATTCAACTTCGATCGGAGACGGATACCGACCTCGTTCTCGATCTCGCCGGCGATCACGACAAGTGCGAGCGAGTAGAGCACCTCGCTGCGATCGTCGCTCAGCCAAGGTGTGCTCTCGTCGATGATGCCAATCACGTCGTCGCCTCGAATAGTGCTGCTTCGAACACCTCGATGTTCGCGTCGTGGAGCGGCGGGATCAGGTGACCGTACATTTCATGTGTTGTTGCCGACGTCGAGTGCCCGAGACGTTCCGAGACAACAAGCGGGTTGATGCCGGCCTTGAGCGCCATTGCCGCATGCGTGTGGCGCAGCCCGCCAATCGTGATCGCCGATACGTCGATGTGATCGATGAGTCGCGCGAACGTCTTGGACAACGACTCAGGGTTCAACTCTCCCCCACCGCGCTGCTCGAAGACCGGCGACGCATCATCGGGTTGCCCCCAACCCGTCCGATGGGCGCGCAACACGTTGACGGTTCGCTGTCCGATGCTGATCGTGCGCTGCGCCGCATGCTTCGGCTCGGTCTCGGTGCGTTTCCCGCCGGCCATCGACACGACTCGACGTACCGTGATCGTGCCCGCAGACAGGTCGACGTCGCCCCATCGAAGACCGACCAACTCGCCGCGAGTGAGCCCCGTGGTGAGTAGCACGATGAACACGGCGTGCAGGCGGTGCTCGCCGACAGCATCCAGGAACGTTTTTACCTCCTCGACCGACCATGTAGAGACCGTCGCCGGCTCGTGACGTGGCGGCCTTGCAAATGCTGCGACGTTCGATGAAACGACGCCGCGACGGACAGCGTGGTGGAGGATCTGGTGCAAGACGCCATGCACACTCTGCACCGATTTGGCTGACAGCTCCTCGCCCCTTGCCGATCCGTGCACGAGTAGGTCGCGTTCGAAGTCATCAACAGCTGCGACCGTGAGATCGCCGACCATCGTGTCGCCGAGTCGGTCGCAGATCCTGTCGACATCGCGACGGTAGGTGCGCAGTGTCGACGTGGCGCAGTCTGTGGCCTTGCGGTCGAGCCATGAGAGCGCCACCTGACGCACGCTCAACGGATCGGCCCGAACGATCCGGGGTGGTTCGGTCTCGGCCGCCACCTCGTGCATCGCCGCGGTCGCCTGGGCCTTGGTTCGAAATCCTTGCCGAGAAATCTGCCGGCGCTGACTGGAACCGGGGTCGGGAGCGACGTCGATGCGGAATGCCCAGCCGCCGCTACGTCGATACACCGAGCCCTTACGCACGCTCCCATCGTAGTTCTGTGATCTTTTCGTGCACAACAGACGTCTTGTCGATAGCCATCGTGGAACTCTCTCGACTCGTTATACCTGCTAGTACCGTGTGCCCGGGACGGGATTCGAACCCGTACGTACGTTCGTACAGGGAGGTTTAAGCCCCCCGCGTCTGCCAGTTTCGCCACCCGGGCCGAGTGCACTGCCGAGGTTACGCCGCGCCGGGAACCGACATCGCCGACTCCGACATCGCATCCCACAGAGCGTTGCGGATCCGGTCGGCTTCGGGCGGCTGCAGCGCATTCGTTGCGACCACGCCTTCGATCATGTCGGCCATCACGGCCTCGCGCCGACGCCCGCGGACGCGCACCGACACCACCGCATCACCACCGACTCCCTCAGACGGGGCCGAGCGACGCCGGATCGTCCGATCGACACCGACGAGCCGGGGCGGGCTGCGAAAGCTCGGACCGACCAGGCCCAACCCGACTGCAGCACGCCCGAGCCGGCGGGCGGCGTCTGCGAACTCGATGGTCGAGGAGAACTCCATACGCCCATCATGACGAGGGGGTACCTCGGAGTTCGCTGCCCGAACCGATACGCCCCGGTCGAACCGGACCCGACCTCGGACGACCATCAGGAAGACAGACACTTCACGACCCATACGTGAGGGGACAGACCCTTCACGTAGACCCTTCACGCGGACCCTTCACGACGCATACGTGAGGGGACAGACCCTTCACGTATGCCGGAGACGAGTGTGTCCCTCCCGGTGCGAACACCGGGAGGGACATCTCACGTCATCTGGACACTGCGTGGCAGCGTCAGCCCTCGTTCAAGCGCAGCTGCGACGCCTGGATGTAGACCGAGTTGCCGGCGAAGCCACCCTCGACGTCGAGGACCGAGGCCCGCATGTCGACCATCGCTGTGGGGGCGTACACCGCACCGGTAAGTGCCGCCGTGCTCGCTCGCACCAGCACACCGTTCTCGCTGCAGCCGTCTGCTCCCGACATCAGCGCCGGAAGATCCTCGCCGAACGACTGCATGCTCACCTTGGTGGCCGTGATGTAGATCTTGCCCGTGGCGACGATGGTCACTTCGTTGAACAGCACCGTGTTGGCGTACACGAACACGTCGCCGTTGACGTAGGCGATGCCTCCGTCGGCACTGACGCTGTTGCCACGCAGGTCGAGGTTCTGCTCGTAGTAGTGGTAGTCATCGCCTGCGGCGACCGCACGGACACCGCCCGGGGCGAAGTCCTCGATCGACCAGCCGTAGTCCAGAGCTTCCCAGTCACTCGATCGAACCGGCGTACTGGCGAAGTCGATGTTGCCACGAATCGATGCTTGGTCGGCGTAGCTGACCGAACCGTCGAAGTTGCCCTTCCTGGCGGCGATGATGACATCGTCGTTGGACCGGATGTCGGTGCCGACGTTCAGCTTCGAACCGTTGAGGGTGACGTCTCCGCTACACGCACCGGTGGCGTAGACGGAGTGGGTGATCGCCGTCGACTGGCCGGGGGCCGGTTCGATCGGGAGTTCACAGAGGTTGGCAGCGCCGGGGGTTCCGAGGTCGCCGTTGCCCTGATCGGTCACCGCTGCACACCAGTTGGCACCGACCGAGTTGTCGAGCGTGGCGTCACGCAGCGACATCGTCCGGCCTGCCAGCTTCGGGAAGCCGTTGTTGGCCGTCCATGCGACACGGTCGACGACCTGCAGGTCGGTGTCGAAGAGCATCAGCTCGTCGGTGGTGTTGAAGTTGATGATCTCGATGCCGTAGACGACGTCCATCGAGATGCCGCCGTTGAGCGACGCATCGTTGCGACCGGCCGTGAGGTAGTCGCCGGCGGAGATGACGGTGTTCGACGGGAAGACGAACGTGTCGGAGTCGTCGTCACGCAGCGTCCAGCCGCTGATGTCGATGTCGGCGTCGCCCGAGTTGTGGAGTTCGATCCACTCACCCTGGGAGTCGGGCTCCTGCTCGGGGTCACGGTGGATCTCGTTGATCGCGACGTCGTGGTTGGCGTCGGGTGTGCACGTGTTGGCCGCACCGGGCGTGCCGAGGTCACCGGCGCCGAACTGGTCGGACGTGGTGCACCACTCGCTGGCATCGTCGGTCGGTGCGAAGGCAGCGAGCGACTCGGCGCTGCGAGCCATCGAGCCACCGTTCGGACGAGGCATCAGGTCGGAGTTGCTCCAACGGACCTCGTCGACCAGGCGACCGTGCTGGTCGTGGATGACGATCTCGTCTTCGGAGTTGTAGAGGACCATGTCGGTGCCCAGCGCCAGAGCGGCGGTCACGCCACCGTTGGTCGCCGAGTCGCCGTTGCGGGCGATGATGGCGTATCCCTCAGCAGGCACGATGACCGACTCACGCACGATCACTCGCTCCGAGCCTTCGTCGCCGATGCTCCAGTTGCGGAGGTCGACGTCGTCGGAGGTCGGGTTGAACAGCTCGAACCATTCGCCGTCGCGATCGGTGACCACGGCCGGGTTACGCATGACCTCGCTGATCTGCAGCGGAGCCATCGGCGCCGCCTCGTCACAGCTGCCGGCGGTGCCGGGCGTGCCGAAGTCGAGGTCGTTGTAGCGGTCGATGGTGACGCACCAGTTGGCGCCGAGAGTGTTGTCGACGGAGGTCGAGGCGAGTTCGATCGAGTGGCCCTTCTCCGACGGGAAGCCGGTGGTTGCCGAGTAGGTGACCTGGTCGGCCACACGGTTGTCGGGCGACACGATGGAGAGCGTCCCCGATGCGTTGAACAGCGGGATGTCCTCGCCGTAGGCATAGTCGGCGTCGATGCCGCCGTTGGCGCTGGCGTCACCGTTCACGGCGAGCACGGCGCGGGCGCCGGGGGCGACCGTCAGCTTCGTGATGACGTGGGCGTAGCGTGAATTGAACGCGATGGAGTAGCCGTCGAGAACAGCGGCTTCGTCGCCGGTGTTCTCGATCTCGAACCACTCACCCTGGCGCTCTGACGAGGTCGACTCGGGGTCGGCCATGATCTCGGTGATCGCGATCGACGCCAGTTCGACGGCGTCGCAGCTGCCGGCGGTACCGGGCGTCCCACGGTCGCCCGCCGCCCAGCGCGTGGTGGTCAAGCACCAGTTGGCGCCTTCGGCGTTGTCGGCCCGGTTCGATGCGAGCTGCATCGAGGCGCCGTTCGGGTCGGGGAAGGTGCGGCCGTCGTCGTAGCGGACGGCGTCGACCTGGATGCCGAACGTGTCGGTGATGACCAGCTCGTCGAACGTGTTGTGGAGGCGCATCTGGTCGCCGTAGTCGACGTCGACGTCGACGCCGCCGTTGACCGTACGGTCTCCGTCGGTGCCGAACACGACGCTCTCGCCCCGCGCGACCTTCAGCGTGCCGTCGATGGTGAACTTCTCGTTGTCGTCGTCTTGCACCGAGAATCCTGCGAGGTCGATGTCGGCGCCGGTGTTGGTCACCTCGAACCACTCGCCGACCGAGTCGGAGGAGGCGCTCGGGTTGTTCATGATCTCGTTGATGACGAGCGACGCTTGCGACGAACGGCACTCGGTGATGCGGCCCGGGCTGCCGAAGTCGCCTGCCGGGAGTGTGGTCGTGGCCGAGCACCAGTTGGCGCCGTCGTCGTTGGCGGCTGCCGACGAGCGGGTGGCGTCACCGCGGAACGAGATCGACTTCCCGGCAGGTCGGCGGAACGAATCCTCGCCGTAGTTCACCGAGTCGACGATCGAGCCCTTCGAGTTGCGCAACACGATGCGGTCGCCGCTGTTGTAGAGCAGGACGGCGTCGCCGAACTCGTAGTCGACGTCGATGCCACCGTTGCGTGCCGAGTCGGCGACGCGAGCGAGCACGGCGCGTTCGCCGGCTGCGATCTTCAGTTCGCTGATGGTGTGGATGTCGTAGATCTCGTCGCCGAACGTCCAGCCGCTGAGGTCGATGGTCGAGTCGGTCGTGTTGACGACCTCGAACCACTCACCACGCGAGTCGTACACGACGGTCGGGTTGAACAGCACCTCGTCGATGAGGACGGTACCCACGACCGACGCATCGTCGGGCCCGGACGGGACCTCGTCGTCGAGCAACGTCTTCTGGATGATCGTGGGATCGGCACGCTCCTCGGGGTCCTTCTGCGGAACCGCACCACCCCGACTGGGGCCCTCGGTCGAGGGAGCCGTCGACTCGCCGATTCGGTCGGCGGGCAGCAGGTCGTCGTTGGACGCCGAGCTTCCGGTGGCGGCCACCGGGCCGGCAACGAACGTCGACGCCGCCAGGACGAAAGACAGGGAGAGAGCAGATCTTGTACGCATGCACATCGGGTTTCGGCGGCCGATCACCCACCTTGAGCGCATGGCATCAAGCTTGATCAACTCATGAGCTAGCGCACACGGAAACCATCGGTTTGCAGGTGCGTCGTGGTCGAAACCTCAAGAAAGTGGCAATCGTGCCGAAGGAGTTCCGTGCCTCTCATAGTGATCGCTGGCATCGCCGTCAGCGTCGCGTTGATCTTCCGTTGGAGATTCGAGTCTCTGGCGCATCGTCGTCGTGTCGATGCTCTCGCTTGGCGTATCCACGTCAACGGGATCCGCGGCAAGTCGACCGTCTCTCGCATGATCGCGGGGATGCTCCGGGAACACGGTCTCGTGACCGTCGCGAAGTCGACGGGCACCTTCGCCGCGGTGATCAACCGCGACGGTGTCGACGAGCCAATCAAACGAAAGGGTCCTCCGACCATCCTCGAGCAGATCGAGCTGTGTCGGAACTACGTCGACGACGACGTCGACGCGCTCGTCATCGAGTGCATGGCCCTCAAACCGGAGTACCAGAAGGTCTCCGAGCAGATGATCGTCCGGTCGAACATCGGCGTCATCACGAACGTCCGCGAGGACCACCAGGACGTGATGGGCGAGACGCTGCCCGAGATCGCCCGCTCACTCCTGTCGACGTGCCCGCTCGACGGCATGCTCATCACCTCCGAGCAGAATCCCGAGATCATCGCGATCATGGAAGAGGTCGCTCGAACGAACGGGTCGCGCCTGATCGTGGCCGACCCTGACCGGATCACCGACGAGGAGAACGACAGCTTCGACTTCATCTCCTTCAAGGAGAACGTCACGATCGCGCTGTCGATCGCCGACATCGTGGGCATCCCCCGTGACGTGGCCATCAGGGGGATGGCGAAGGCCGAGCCCGACCCCGGCGTGCTGCGCATGAAGCAGCTTCGCATCGGCGACGGGCCGATCACCGCCGAGCCGGGCGCAGCAAAGAAGGTCACGTGGGCGAACCTCTTCGCCGTCAACGACCGTGAGTCGATGATCGCCGCGATGGAGAAGCTCGACCCGTTCATGACCGACGACACGATCGTCGTCGGCATCTTGAACAACCGCACCGACCGCGAGCGTCGGGCGATCCAGTTCGCCGACGTCGGTGCACTCGACCTCGACTTCGACCGCCTCGTCACCTTCGGCGCGTACGAGAGCCTGGTCACCGAGCGCCTGAAGGTGAACGGCTATCCGGGCGGACATATCTTGAATCTCGGTGACGAGACCGGTGTCGACCAAGCCGAGATCATCGACCGGATGGTCACTCGGATGCCGACGACCCATGTGCTGGTGGTCGGCTTCGTGAACATCCACACGCACCAGGCAGAGGAGATGCTCGAGTACTTCGAGCACGAGGCGATGCCGTGGCGTGACGACGACATCGTCGCAGCTGCACCGGAGGCGTCACCGCCGGATGCATGACTATCTGTTGTCGGCCGAGTGGGTGCGTTTCGCATTCGTCTTCGGGATCGCCGTGTCGATGGTGCTGTACGAGAAGCGGCACCTGACGACCGGCTCGATCGTCGTGCCCGGCTACATCGCCGTCTTCATCCTCCACCCGCTCGTCGTGCTCGCCACGTTCCTCAACTCGCTCATCACGTACGCCGTCGTCAACAAGTTCCTCACGAAACACTTCCTGCTCTACGGACGGACCAAGTTCACGGTCCTCGCCGTCATCTCGACGGCCATCCAGACGGCGATGCTGCGCGTCAGCCCGTCGGGGAACTGGCTGTGGGAGGCCGACATCCCGATCTTCATCGGCGTCGGCTACATCATCCCTGCCCTGATCGCCCACGACATGGCCCGCCAGGGCATCAAGAAGACGTTCCGGTCGGTCATGGTCGCAGCGCTCATCGTCGTCGTCCCGATCGCCACCGCCCTCTTGCTCGACCTGCCGGGCGTGAACGACCTGTCCCCCGTTGCCGGGTTCGGCAGTTCGGCGGTGAGTCTGGAGTGGCTGCCGTTCGCCATCGTGCTCTCGGTGCTCGCCTCGTGGGCGGTCGCCGAGAACTACGGCTGGCGCAGCGGTGGCTTCGTGGGGGCGGCGTTCGTCGGCACGTTCATGGCCGACCCGTGGCAGGTCGTCGCAGCCGTGAGCATCGCGACCGCCACCTACCTGATCGTCGCCAAGTTCCTGATGCGGCACATGATCCTGTTCGGGCGTCGCAAGTTCTCGTCGATGCTGCTCGTGTCGTCGACGATCGCGTGGTCGGGCCTCTGGGTCGGTGACCGCTTCCTCAATGCGACCTGGGAGCAACACCTGGGCGTCGGGTCGCTCGCGTTGACCCCTCTCATGCTGCCCGGGTTCCTCGCCAACGACGCCCAGCGGACATCGCCGTGGGCGGTCGTGCGCGGCGTCTGCCTCGCCGGGACATTCGCAGTCACCACGACGTGGTGGGTCGAGTCGTTGGTCACCGGCGCGTCACTTCATGCGGGCTGGAAACTGGTGTCGGCCGCCACGTTCGGTGCGCTCTACCACAAGCAGGTCGCGCTCGCCGTGCGCTCGCTGCGGGCTCGTGGCAGCGCGGAGGTCGACGAAGCACTCGTCCCCGCCGTCGCAGCCAGTACCACCGTCCAGGCCGAACTCACTCTCGTCCCCGAGCTGGTCGACGCCGACTCGCCCGCCGACGCGACCACCGACTCCCCCGCCGACATCACCACCGAAGCCCCCGCGGCCACCACGGAAGCCCCCGCCGCCATCGAACACCCCGCCGCTGCGGCGCTCACGCCGTACGACCACGAGACCGAGACCGAGACCGAGACCGAGACCGAGATCGCTGCTGCCGGCATCGAATCGCAGGAGACCATCGACATGCCCGACATCGAACACATCGCGACCGCACCTGCCGCCGCCCAGACCTCCGACATCGCGACCGCACCTGCCGCCGCCGAAACCTCCGACATCGCGACCGCACCTGCCGCCGCCGAAACCTCCGACATCGCGACCGCACCTGCCGCACCTGCCGCCGCCGGTGACGATCGGGTGTCGTCGCTGTTCGCCGAACTGCGCACGGCCGTCGCCGAGGCCCGACCCGATTCGAAGATGCTCGGCTCCGAGGCTGCACCCGCAGCCACGCCTGCGCGCACGAAGAAGCCGAAGCCGACCCCCGACCTCGTTCCCGATCTCCCCGCCGTCGAACCGGCAGCCGCAGCCGCGGCCACGCCCCGTCAACCGGCCGAACATGTGTCGTTCGACATGGCGTCATCGCTCATCCTCGAAGAGGCGTTGCTCGCCGATCGAGGGATGCGCAAGGTCCCGCGCCGCCACCAGGCGGTCGCCACGATTCCCCAGATCTCCGAGACGTCCGATGCGCAACGAGAGGCACAACTCCGCGCATCGGACGTCTCGGACAACCCCCTCACCGTCCTCGCCACGCCACTCGGCGTCGAGGTCGGCGAGGTGTCCGACCCACACACCATCACCACCACCGAGGAGGACGCCGACGGAACCATCGTCACGACCACCACCAAGACCGTCACCACGGTGACGACCGTCGAGCGACGGGCCCACGCTCCGTCGGAGCGCACGTTGCAGCTCACCGATGCGGAATGATCATGAACCAGCACATCTCTGCGGGTGACACCCCGAGGGTTCAGTCGATCGGCTCGATGACCGAAGGAGAACCGTGAGGGTTTCGCGAATCGGCCGGTACGGAGCGGCCACGGCTGCCTTCGGCTGCATTGCGTCGGCATGCACCTTCGGGCCGCAGTTCGACCAACGCTCGACGCCGGAGGCCGAGGTGGTCATCGCCGTGGTCGACGAGGCCGGCGCACCGATCGACGACGCTCAGATCAGCATCGGCAACCTCACCACGTCGACCGACGGCGAGGGGTTGGCGACCATCTCGATCGACGCTCCGGTCGTCGCCACGATCACAGCACCCGACACCCTCGACGAACCCGTGGCGATCGGCCCCACCGACGGCGCGATCGACGTCCAGCTGTGGAGTCGAGTCGATGCCGAAGGCCGCGAGCGCAACTCGCTGCACTTCGGGGGCGACGTGATGCTCGGCCGCCGCTACCTCGACCCCGAATTGTCGACTCCGTACGTCGACGACGCCGAGTCGGCGCGCTTCGTCGTCGAAGACGTCGCTCCGCTCTCGGCTGCGGCCGACTTCACGTCGGTCAACCTGGAGACCGTCGTCGGCAACCTGCCCGACAGCGAGGCGCTCCCTGCGAAACGGTTCCTCCTCCAGTCGTCGCCGCTCGTGACCGAGTCGCTCGACGAGATGGGCGTCGACCTCGTCACCCTCGGCAACAACCATGCGTACGACTGGGGCGAGATCGGGATCACGACCACCTTCGACATCCTCGAAGCCGCCGAGATCCCTCACGTCGGTGCCGGGAACAGCCGCGACGAGGCCGTTCGCGGCGAGATCGTCGAGGTGAACGGGATGTCGCTCGGTGTCGTGTCGCTCACCACGGTCACCGGCAGCTACGTGAACGACCAACTCCCCGACGCCGACGACGAGGTCCCCGACGACCTCGACCCGAGCGAGGCATGGCAGTACGAGCAACGCATGTTCGGCTTCCGCGACGTCGGCGGCACCATCCTCGTCGAATCACGCCTGATGAGGATCCGCGAGGTGTGGGACATCGTCGAGGAGTTCGAGGACGACGACGCCTTCACTCGAGATGCCGAGCTCTGGACTGCCGCGACCGACGCCTTCCCCGAACTGCAGGACTGGGTCGCCCGGCGCGGCCACGGCGGCGCAGCCCCGTACCGCCGCTCGGAGATGGAATCCGAACTCGCTCGACTCCGTTCGGCCGGGGCCGACATGCTCGTCGTCCAGGTCCACGGCGGCTTCCAGTTCGCCGAGGTGAACAGCAGCTTCCTGCGCAGCGTGTCGCACGCCGCCATCGATGCCGGCGCCGACGCCGTGGTGTCGCACCATCCTCACGTCCTGCAGGGTGTCGAGTGGTACGGCGACGGGCTGATCGTCTACAGCCTCGGCAATCTGGTGTTCGACCAGGGTTTTTCGGCGACCTTCCCGAGTGCGATGCTCCGTGTGATCACGAACGGCGACGAGATTCTCGAAGCTCGGATGCTGCCGATCATGCTCGACCGGTACCGGCCCCTCCCCGTCGTCGGTGATGCCGCACAGACGATCATCCGGATGGTCGACGCCCGCACCGCTTCACCCGCCGTCAGCGCACGCATCTCCGGTCTGGAAGCCGGCTCGGTCGTCGACGTCTCCGATGCGGACAGCGCGGCCGTCGGTTTCGCCGGCTCGGTGCCGAACGATCGCGCCGCCGCCGTCGTGTTCGACCGCAACACCGGGCTCATCGTGCGCGACCGGGTGAGCACCACGCTCGTCGAGGCGACCCCGGGCACGACCACCGTCGAACTCGCGCCGTGCGCCCTCGTGCGGAACGACGATCTCGACGACGGCACCCAGATCGGTACCGACATCTTCGACTGGGGCGGTTTCGACGTCGCCTCCGCCCGCCTCGACCCACCGGGGCGTCGCCTCCCGATCAACTGGCTCGCGCTACGTGACGCCGAGAGGTGGAACTACACCGACGGCCCGAGCGGCAGCCCGTTCGATCGTGCGATGGAACTCTTCACCGACACCGACTCGACGACGACGATGCGCATGTCGGCTCGTGTCGACGTCGACGCCCACCGACTCTTCGACACCGACGGTCGACCGCTCGATGCGCCCGCCGAGTACGAGATCATCATGGACGTCCGCCGGATGCGCGGCGAGGAACCGTCGATCCGTCTCGTGTCGTTCGATTTCGACGACTCCGACCCGACCACCGACCCGGACACCGAACGACTCAACGAAGTCGTCCTCTCGATCCCGGTCCCTGACGACGAGGTCTGGCACCGCGTGTCACTCCCGGTTCCCCCGCAGTTGTTCGCTCCCGGACCGGACGGGCACGTCCCCAACACCGCCATGCTGCTGATCGACGCTCCCCCGGCGCTGCGTGGCCAGCTCGCGATCGACAACCTCTCCTTCATCGAGTGGCGTGGTGCGACCGACTCGCCGTACCCGACCTGGGTCGAAGGCGACGTCGTCCGCTCCACCGGGGCCCGTGTCGAGCTCACCACCACCGGCTGCTGACGCGCCAGTGACGTTCGGGCTGTGACCCAGACCGTGACGGGGTGACGGCCGGGGCAGTGCTGTCCCCGCTCGGGTCCGGATACCGGCGCCGTCCGGTGGACAGGATCCCGGGCGGGCTATTCGTTGGCTTCGGGACCGTCTGGCGGGAGCGTCGTCTCGGGGGCGAGCGGGGGTTCGGGGACGACGTTCTGACCGAGGTAGACCATCACCTTCGAGTCGCCGAAGCCCGACACGGGAGGGGAGTCGGAGATCGGCAGCAGTTCCACGTCATCGGCGAGGAAGCCCAGGTCCTCTGCCACCACCACGGCCTCGTCGAGGAAGTCGTCGACGTAGTAGATGACGGTCCGCTCGGCCAGGGTCGAGCCGACGACGCCGCGCACGTCGAAGTAGCCGATGTCGGTCAGGCGACCCACCACGGGTTCGAGGCGCTGGCCGGTCGTGGTCCCGTTGACGACGAGCACGGCCACGAAGAACCGTTCGAAGACCTCGTCGGTGGGCGCGGGGAACGTGGCCGGCGGCAACGTGGTCGTCGTCGAGGTGGTGGTGGTGGTCGTGGTCGTGGTCGTCGACGACGAGGTCGATGTGTCGACCCGCTCGGTCGATGTCACGCCCGATCCGTCACCCATCACGCCCCCGCCGTCGACAACGGCCGTCGTGATCGTGGGAGGGATGGCCTCGTCGTCGGTGGTCTCGAGGACGAAGAGCGTGATCAGGAGCACTCCGGCGATGATGCCGAGGGCGATGTTCAAGATGGTGGTTCTACTCACGGATTGAGTGAGGGAATCGAGACGACATCTCTGCCGAGGTAGACCAAGATCGGTTCGTCGACCACGCCGCTGGCGTCGGGTGCCTCGTCGAGCGGGCGCACCCGATCAGGTTCGATGCCGATGTCGTCGGCCAGGCGGAGCGCCCACGGTTCGAAGCCGGGGAAGACGAAGATCTCGGTCGATTCGGCATCGACGTCGCCATCGAACAGGGGCGGCCGCGGGTAGCCGGATTCGACGAGGAAATCGGCGGTGTCGCCCGCCACGCCGCTGCGCGACGCCCCGTTGGCGACCACGATGCGCGTGGTCTCTCGGTCGGTCGCGGTCGGGGTGCTCGGAGCGAACGGGTCGTCAGGCTCCGACGTGTCGGACACCGGATCATCGACCACGGTCGTGCTGGTCGTGGTGGTCGTGGTGGTCGATGTCGATGTGGTGGTGGCGTCGATCGGGTCGCCGGCGACTTCGGCGTCGTCGGCGTCACCGGCGGAGGCGTCACCGGCCTCGTCGGGGTCGGTTTCGGTGGCATCGTCAACTGTGTCGACGGGAGCCGGCGCAGGGGCGGCCGACACGGGGACGTCGATCGTCGGGTCGGTCGGCACGGGGTTCGGGAGACCGGCGATCGCGAGGCCGGCGGCAAGGCTCAACAGTGCGACGACCGCGTAGACCCAGGACTGCGTCTTCATCGAAGGCGAGACTACCCACCGATGACCCACCATCCGGCTCATTCGCTCCGGTCGAGACCGCATACAGTTCGATTCGTGGCCGACGAAGCAGAATCAGCCGCCGAGGCCGCCACCCCGGCACCGACCGGAATCGATCGACTCGGCCCGGTCCAGCGGCGAACGCTCGACATCTTGCGTCGCGACGGAGCACCGATCGTGTTCGATCAGGATTTCGTCGACGACATCCGTGACGAGATGCGCGCCGCCCTCGACCACTTCGCCTCACGGCTCGAAACAGGCGACGAACTGTTCGTCTCGAAAGGCCGCATCGGCTCGGTGCTCGACTGCGAGGTGCACTTTCTCGAACCCGACGACTTCGCCTGGAACGCGGCGAATGCCCGGGGAACCATCGCCCACCGGGCCATCGAGTTGATGTTGTCGTGGCCACCCCGTCTCGATCCGCCGACGCCGCTCGACCTGGTCGACGAAGCGATGAACCGTTTGGCCGGCGACACGCGGGGCATCGGCCTGTGGGTCGACTCGCTGTCGCCGGGCGACGAGGCCGACGTGCGCGGGCAGACCGCCGTGCGGGTGACGCAGTTCGTCGAGAACTTCCCTCCGCTGCCGAAGCGGTCGCGGCCGGTGACCGAAGCGTCGGTGCGCTGGCCGCTGTCGGGGCCGATCACGCTGATGGGCAAGGTCGACCTCTTGTTCGGCACGCCCGAGGGCCGGGAGAGCCGCAAGGTCATCATCGACCTGAAGACCGGGAGCCCTCACCACCGCCATCGCCAGGACCTCGCCTACTACGCGCTGCTCGAAACGCTGGTGCGCGAGGTGCCGCCACGCAAGGTGGCCACGTTCTATCTCGACGCAGCCGACGCCCACGCCGACGATGTGAACGAGGCGATGCTCACGTCGGCGATGCGCCGCACTCTCGACGCCGTCCACGCGATGGTCGAATTGCGGCAGGGCGGACGCGACCCGGTCAAGCGGCCCGGCGGAAGTTGCCGCTGGTGCCCGATCGCCGCCGACTGTGACGAGGGCCAGGCGCATCTCGCCACCCTGTGAGAACGCAGCGTCTCGACACGGGTCCGTCGTCGCGTACGTGCGACGCGACCCGAAAACGAGACAACCGCCCCGCACCACCGAAGTTCCGGGGTGGGGGCGGTTGTTCGAAGAGTGTGTCGGTCAGGCAGCGATGGGCTGACGACGGCGAACCGTGGCGACAGCGAAGAGTGCCAGGCCGGCGATCAGCAGGCCGAGAGCGATCATCGTCGTGGTGCCGATGCCATCGGAGCCGGTGGCCGGGAGTTGACCCGAAGGGTTCGGCTGAGTGACAGGTGCGGCTGCTGCGACGGTGACCGTGAAGGTTCCGACGTTCTCGCCGTCGGCGTTGAGCACCTCGCCGTTGATCGTTCCTTCGGCGGTGGGCACGGCGATGGTGACGGTGGCCGAGCCGTTGACGCACGTGCCGGTGGCCGACGAGTCGCCGAGGTTCACGGTGACGGTGTCGCCGCTGTCGGAGCCGTCGCCACAGTCGACGCTGATCTGGATCGAGTCACCGGGTTGCGGTGTCGCATTGCTCACCGTGATGAGTGCCCCCGAAGGTGGGTAGGCGTTCGCCACTGCAGCCGGGCCGAAGACCAGACCGAGAACCGCCATCAGAGCAATCGTAAACTTCTTCATGTGTCGCCATAAACCTTTGTGTTGGCCCCGAGGGGGTTCGTGCAGATGGATTGACCCTACCGCGTGTGCAGACGAAGTATAAACATTCTTCGACCACGCGCGCAACAGAGATCGACGGGGTTGCCATCCAACTTGAGGCGGCCGCAGATCGAAACACCCACCGCCTTGAAGCGACCACTGTACGCGACTGTGGCGCCTGCGTCAACCTCAGCCCGAAATCAGCGTCGGAGTGGTTGGGTCCACACGACCGGGCCGGTGCCGGTGCCGTCGACAGGCGGCAGCGCGAACACGATCTGGTACGACACCGATCCCGACGACGGGATCTCGACCACTGTGCGGTAGCCGAACCACCCCGCCTCGGTCAGCGTCCCCACGGCCAGTTCCTCGCCGTCCATCGTGACGTCACGGATCGCCGCAGGCCCGAAGAACGTGACGATCAGTCGGGTCGTGCCGGTGGGCAGGTCGATCGGGTTGCCGATCACGTACGGCGGGAGCCCGGCCAGCGGTGCGTTGTTCGTCAGCGTCACGTCGGCCACCAGCTCGCGGCCCCCGTCGCTGCCGGTCCGCTCGGTGACGTCGACGGTCCGCTCGAGGAACGAGTCGATCTTGTTCGCCGTCGCGTTGGTGACCGTCATCCCGAACCCGCCGTCGACCGAACTGATGGTGGGCAGCCCACCGAGCATCCCGATCCGGTCGAGGAAACCTCGCTCTGATGCTTCGGTCGTCCACATCACCAGTCGCCGCTCTTCGACGAGCGGGCCGAACGCTGCGGCGAGAGTCGGCGGATCGGGCAGATCGGAGGTGAGGATGCGGGTGATCGCCTCGCGTCCGAGCGTCTCGAGCGCTTCGACGCGGGTCCCCTTCTCCTGCGCGAGTGAGTACTGCTCGACGAGCAGGAACTCGGCGGCGTCGGCCGACGCGACGGTCACGTCCAGTTCGGGAACGTCGATCGGTCCGGTGTACTCCATCAGCTGTGCGAGCACGTACGGGTCCATCGCGATGACGCCGTCGATCGGTCGTCCGCCGCTGTCGGGGTACATCGAGGCGATGGTCGCCGCCGCGTAGGGGAAGTGCGCGGCGATCGTCACGTTGGACCACGGCACGTCCCCGACGCTGCCACCCTCCCCTGTCGTAAATCCGTACTGCCCGTAGTACGTGAGGAACTCCTCCGGGCAGGTCTCGCAGTCCGACCCGTTGGCAGCGATTGCGCCGTTGAGGGTCCCGGTCCGCCCGAACTCGGCCAGGGACAGGCGACCGTCGACGGCGGTGAGTTCCGCCCAGTTGCCGAAGAAGCCGACGGCCCCGCGCGACTCGCCGGGTGAGGTGAACAGCACGAGGTAGCGCCGTTCTCCGTCGGCGCCGAGCAGATCGGGAGCCAGGCGAACCGCTTCGATCGCGTTGTCGAGGCGGGGCCCGTTGTCACCGATCTCCATGTCGAGCGTTTCGAGTTCTTCGGCAAGTCGGTCGAGCAGCCACGGCGACTTCACGCGTTGCGACACGTCGTCGAGCTGCAGGAGCGACGCCCGGACCCGGGTCAACGGCTCCTCGACCGCTCGGATGGCGTCGATGTCGAACCCGCCTCCCTGCAGTGCGATCGCGCTCGGGTCGACCTGGCCGAGCGCCACGGCTGCGTCGGCGGTGGCCGTTGCGGCCACGTCGGACAGTTCACGTGCCGCCCGCAGGTTCTGCGCCACACCGGGAATGAGCCGAGCGGGCATCGCGAGGAATCCGCCGAGGCTCGATGATCCGCCGTCGAATTCGCTGGCCGATCGTCGGAACGTCGTCGCGGCGGTGGTGTAGTCGCCCGAGTCGAGTTGGGTCACGCCGCGTCGGGCCGACGCTCCGGCAGCCGTCACGTCGGACCGTGCGTCGACGAGCGCGAGGACGAGGCCGATCACCGCGATGACGGCGCCGATGCCGACGCCTGCCACGACCCGCGCCGCCGCTGTGCGGGTCGACGACGGTCGACGCATCCAGCCGACCACGGCGACGGCGACTCCGAGAGTGATGCCGATGATGGCCGACAAGGCGAAGAAGCCGTCGAGTTGTGACCACAGTGAGGCGTTGACGGCCAGCGCTCCGGCGATCGCCCGCATCTCGCTGTCGTCACGGCGCATGGTCCCGATGTGGAGGCCACCGAGGAACGCGAACACTCCGACGACGGCGACGATCGGGTCGAAGGCGATCGCAGCCACCGCCGCGCCATACCCGGCGATCGCCCACCACGGAGCCGACGTCGACGCCCAGGTGACCGCTCCGACCGCGACGAACAGCACGATGGCGTCGGTGACGAAGGTCCCGGTCGGCGATGCCGGCGAGAACGAGGCGGCGACGCCGCTCAGCACAGCGATGGCGAGTGCGAGACGTTCGTCGACGCGATTGCGCCGGATGAAGCGCTTGGTCGAGCTCATCGGCCGGATCAGACAGACGAGTTGGACATCTCGCCCGCCACGTCACCACCGTCGTCGTCGGACGGCCCCCGGCCACGGCGACTGGCGGCAACGTCGCCGATGCCACGTTCGAGGTCGGCGTCGAGATCGAGATCGACGCCCAAGTCCAGGTCGTCGGTCGGGTGTCCGCCGGTGTCGTCGAAGCTGTCGCCCTCGGTCGGCGGCGGGCGATTGGGGACCACCGCATCGGGGTTCCCGGCGTCGGGGTTGGTCTGGTAGCCGCCGTAGTAGTACCCGTCGGCTGCCCCACCCGACGTCTGGTTGAGCACCACGCCGAGCACCGGAGCCGACACCCGCTCGAGGCGTGCGAGCGACTCGGTGAGGTTGTCCATCGTGACGCGACCCGACTGCGCGACGACCACCACGCCGTCGACCGAACCCGACAGTGCAACCGAGTCGGTGACCGGCAGGACCGGGGCCGAGTCGACGACCACGTAGTCGTAGTGCTTGCCCATCATGTCGAGCAGCACCTTCATCTGGCGGCCCGACAGCAGTTCGCTGGGGTTCGACGGGACGTACCCCGACGTGAAGATCGACAGCCGGTCGCTGACGCCGATCTCGAGATGGTGGACCACGTCTTTGGGCGGCGCGCCGAGCAGAAGGTCGGTGAGGCCGGGCGACACGGGGTAGCCGAACACGGCGTGGACGCGCGGCTTGCGGAGGTCGGCGTCGACCAGCGCCACTCGGTTGCCGGCACGTGCGAGCACGATGGCGAGGTTGGTCGCCGTGGTCGTCTTGCCTTCACCGGCGAGTGAACTCGTCAGCTGGACGACGTTGATCCGGCGGTCGAGGCCCAGGAACTGCAGGTTGGTGCGCAGCGCTCGATACGACTCGACGCTCTGACTGTCGGGGTTCTCCATCGCCAGCGGTTGGCCATCGGCCGTCGCGTCGATCGCGACTTCGGCGAGGACGGGCTTCGGAGTGATGTTGCCGATGTCGTCGACGTCGCGCACCTTGTCGTCGAGGTAGTCGACGAGGAAGGCGGCGGCGAGTCCCAGGAGGAGGCCGACCACCAGTGCGAGTATCGCGGTGCGGACCGGCGTGGGCTCGACGGGGTCGGTCGAGGTGACCGCTTCGCGGATGATGGTCGCCCCGCCGGTACGCAGCGCCGAGTCGACGCGCAGCTGGTCGAGCGTGATGTTGAAGTTGGCGAGCTGCGTGACGAGAGGCGCCCGACGTGCGTCGTCGTCGGGCAGCGCGTCGATCTGGATCTGGAGGTCGTCGATGGCGCTCTGCACTTCCGACGAGGCGGCCAACAGTTCGCCGACAGCCTGCTCGCGGCGGACGTCGATGTACGCCCGTGCGTAGGCATTGGCCAACGTGGCGGCGTTCTGCGCGTTGGCGCTACGGATGTTCAGTGACACCACGTCGGTCTGGCCCACAGCGGTTGCGTTCACCTCGTCGGGTTCGGCGCCGAGCCCGAGGTCGGCCATCACTCGCAGCCGCACTGCCTGGCCTTCGATCACCTGGATCTCGGTGTCGATCGCACGAGCGTTGAGCGCAGCGATGCGTTCTTCGAACAGACCGTCTTGGCCGCGCGGCTGGATCAGGATCTCTGACTTCGACGCGTAGATCGGCGTCTGCACCGCCGACAGCGCCACGGCGAGCAGCGTGGTCAGCAGCGCGGCGGCGATGACGATCTTCTTGCGTCGGAGGACTACGTCGACGTAGTCACGAAGTGTCATCTCGGTGGACTCGACAGACATGCGGACCGGATCGTAACCGGACGACCTGCGAGTCCGTGCGCACGACGTGATCTTCGACCACTCGCCGTGTTGTGAGTGAGACGATTGGACGACATGATGCGGGGCGGCACGATGTATTGTCGGAATGCGGACACAGGCGTTTCGGTCATCGATTGACTCCACGGCGGAGTGGCATTTCGTGGCCGGACTCACCACAACCCGGCGAAAGGATTGGACGATGAAGATGGATGGCGGACTGCGATCAGCGATGCGACGCAACCTCACCGTCGTCCACTTCGCGACCGACTCGGCTCTCTGGGTTCTCGGAGTTCCCTTCGCGACGTGGCTGCGCTACGACTTCGATTTCAGCCAACTCGGCAACGGCACCATCGTGGCCATCGCCGCAGCCGTCGGCCTGCAGGCCATCTTCGGTCTGCTGTCGGGCCAGTACCTGGCGCGCTGGCGGTACGGGTCGTTCGACGAGGTGCGCGTGGTGGCCGGCACGGCGGCGGCGGCCGGGCTCGTGCTGACCATTCTCTTCTGGTCCGACTTCCGTGTGCCGCGCTCGGTCCCGGTCTTGGCGATGGGCATCGCGCTGCTCGGCCAGATCGCCGTGCGGTCGGTCTGGCGGCTGTACAACTCGCAGCGCCGTCATGTCGGCGACAACACGATGCGGACCGTCGTGGTCGGTGCGGGGCTCGCCGGCGAGCAGATCCTGCGCACGCTGCAGATCGAGGCCGACCCGAAGTTCCTCCCGGTGGCGTTGCTGGACGACGACCCATCCAAGCGCGATCTGCGCTTGTCGGGCGTGCGCGTCCGCGGGCGCCTCTGCGACTTGGAGAGGGTGGCGACCGACGAGCGCGCCGACGCGGTGCTGTTCGCCATCCCCACCGCCGACCGGTCGGTTCTGCGCACGGTCACCGCCGACGCCGAAGCCGCCGGCCTCGATGTGTTCGTGCTCCCGTCGGTCGAGCAGATCCTCGGTGGCCTCGAAGCGGGCGACATCCGACCGGTCGCTCACGCCGACCTCTTGGGTCGCAGCCCGGCGGCCATCGACACGGCGGCAATCGCCAACTACATCGCCGGCCGACGCGTGATGGTCACCGGCGCCGGCGGGTCGATCGGCAGCGAGCTGTGTCGTCAGATCACCAAGTTCGAGCCGAGCGCCCTGCTCATGCTCGATCGTGACGAGAGCGGCCTGCACGGCACGCAGCTGTCGATCGAGGGTCGGGCGATGCTCGACGACCCGAACCTGATCCTCGCCGACATCCGCGACGCCGATCGCATCGAAGAGGTCATGGCGACCCACCGACCCGATGTGGTGTTCCACACCGCGGCGCTGAAGCACCTACCGCTCCTCGAAGCGCACCCGGGCGAGGGCTGGAAGACGAACGTGTGCGGCACGCTCAACCTGTTGCGCTCGGCCTCGGCGAACGGCGTCGACCGGTTCGTCAACGTGAGCACCGACAAGGCGGCCAACCCGACGAGTGTGCTCGGCTGGACGAAGCGGATCACGGAGCGTCTGACTGCGTGGGCGAACTCGCTGGGCGAGACCGACTTCGTGTCGGTCCGCTTCGGCAACGTGCTCGGCTCGAACGGGTCGGTGCTCAAAGCGTTCGAGGCGCAGGCGGCCAACGGCGGTCCGATCACCGTGACCCATCCCGACATCACCCGCTACTTCATGACGATCGAAGAGGCGGCGCGCCTCACCGTGCACGCCGGGGCGATCGGCGATCCCGGCGAGATCATGATCCTCGACATGGGTGAGCCGGTGAAGATCGTCGACGTGGCGGCTCGCTTCGCGAATCAGCACGAACCGCCGCTCGAGATCGTGTTCACCGGCCTGCGCCCGAACGAGAAGATGCACGAGGACCTCGTGTCGACGGAAGAAGCCGGCGAGCGCAAGTACCACGAGCTCATCACTCACGTGTCGGTTCCGCCACTTGCGCCGACCCCCGAGATGGCCGTCGCCGCCGCACCCTGCGTAGAGGCGATGGTCAACGTGGCACTGGGCGACGAAGCTGCAAATCCCGTCATCGACACAGCCGAGACATCAGGAGCAACCACATGACCAACACAACGACCCGCCTCGTGGTCGTCGGACAGGGCTACGTGGGGCTGCCGCTGTCGATGCGTGCCGTCGATCAGGGCATGGATGTCCTCGGTGTCGACCTCGACGACCGCAAGATCACCGGGCTACGGGACGGAAAGTCACACATCGACGACGTGTCTGACGCTGACATCGCGGCCGCCATCGCCACCGGCCGGTATCGGGCGACCACCGACTTCGGTGACATCGACGGATTCGACGTCGCCGTGGTCACGGTTCCGACACCGCTGAAGTTCGGTGCTCCCGATCTCGAGTACGTCGAGACGGCACTGGCCATGCTCGCACCCCACGTCGAGGCCGGGTCGACCGTCATCCTCGAGTCGACCACATGGCCGGGCACGACCGAAGAGATCGTCGTGCCGCTGCTCGAAGAAGTGACCGGACTCAAGGCCGGAATCGATTTCCACGTCGGCTACTCCCCCGAGCGCATCGACCCCGGCAACGCCACGTGGGATTTTGTGAGCACGCCCAAGGTCGTGGCGGGCATCACTCCTGAGTCGCTCGTTGCCGTGCAGTCGTTTTTCGACCGTCTCGTCGAGCGCACCGTCCCGGTGTCGACGACAGGGGCTGCCGAGCTGACCAAGCTGCTCGAGAACACGTACCGCCACGTCAACATCGCTCTCGTCAACGAGCTGACGATCCACGCCCACGCACTGAACATCGACATCTGGGAAGTCATCGGTGCGGCATCGACCAAGCCGTTCGGCTTCACCCCGTTCTGGCCGGGTCCGGGAGTCGGCGGCCACTGCCTACCGATCGACCCGAGCTACTTGTCGTGGAAGGTCCAGCAGGCGATGGGCTCCCACTCACGTTTCGTCGACACCGCGAACGACATCAACAACGAGATGCCGAAGTACGTCGTGCAGCGACTCCAGGCAGCTCTCAACGAGCGGCAGAAGGCTGTCAACGGATCGCGCATCCTGGTCGTGGGCTTGTCGTACAAAGCCGACTCCAACGACGCACGTGAGACTCCGGCGACCGCAGTCATCACGGGGTTGTCGGAGCTCGGCGCCGATGTGGTCGTGCACGACACCTGGACCGGCCCCAACCAGATCGATGCGCTGGCTCCGCGCGTCACGCTCGACGAGGCCGACCTCGGCGACCTCGACGCTGCGGTCGTCGTAACCAACCATTCCGACACCGACTTCGAGCGCATCCTCGCCGAAGCAAGCTTCGTGTTCGACACCCGTAACTGCGTCTCGGGCGACAACGTCGTGAAGCTGTGACGGATCGCATCTACCTGAGCCCGCCTGACGTCGGCGCGGCGGAGCGTGACGCTTTATTGGCCGCGTTCGACGGCGGCTGGATCGCGCCCGTCGGTCCCGACCTAGACGGCTTCGAGGCCGACATCGCCTCATGGACGGGTTGGCCGGGCGCCGTCGCTCTGACGAGCGGCACGGCTGCGCTGCACCTGGCGATGCTGGTGAACGGCGTGCAGCCGCGCGACGACGTGTTCGTCTCGACCTTCACATTCGCAGCGACTGCCAATGCCGTGAAGTACTGCGGCGCAAACCCGGTCTTCATCGACAGCGATACCACCTCATGGAACATGAGCCCGGAACTGCTCGCGACTGCACTCGACGATGCGAAGCTGCGGGGCAAGCTCCCGAAAGCGGTCATCGTGGTCGACCTGTACGGCCAGTGCGCCGACTACGACGCGATCGTCCCCCAGTGTCGTGAACTCGGCATCACGGTCATCCAGGATTCTGCCGAATCGCTGATGGCCACCTACAAGGGCCAACCTTCGGGAACGCAGGGCGACTGCGGCGTCTTCTCGTTCAATGGCAACAAGATCATGACGACCAGTGGTGGCGGCATGTTCGTAAGTCCGACGACCGAGCTGTCGGACCGTGTCCGCTACCTGTCGACCCAGGCCCGCCAGCCGGTCACCCACTACGAGCACACCGACATCGGGTACAACTACCGACTGTCGAACCTGCTCGCCGCCGTGGGCCGCGCTCAGTTCGCACGCCTACCTGCGATGTCGGCACGGCGCATCGAGATCAATTCTCTGTACCGAACGATGCTGGCTGATGTGCCGGGCGTCTCGTTCATGCCGGTTCCCGAATGGTCGAAGTGGAACGGCTGGCTCACCTGCGTGCTATTCGACGAACCGGCGGTGCGTGACCGGGTGATGGAGGCGCTTGCGGCCGAGAACATCGAGAGCCGCCCGCTGTGGAAGCCGATGCACGTGCAGCCGGCTTTTAGGAATGCGAAGTCGGTATCCGACGGGACAAGCTTGCGCCTGTTTCGGCACGGACTCTGCTTACCCAGCGGAAGCATTCTGACCGATGATCAAGCCCTCGCCACCTGCACGATCGCGACTAGCACAATCCACGGGGGCAGTAGATCAGGTAGGTGTCTTTGATGACCTCCTCCGTCGAGACGATGGACGGCGAACATGTTGTTGTCTTCATTCGCAGCCTCAATCCCGGCGGGGCCGAGGTTCTTGCCTTGCAAACTTGCAGAAGGTGGGCATCGCGCGGCGCCTCTGTGCGACTCATAACAACTGACTCGACCACCACTTCCGTCGCGGATGCGCGGGACGGAGTGCTGATCGAGTTCGCCGAACTCGGCGTGCTTCAATCCGTGCGAGCCGCTCGCCGTCCGATGGACCGCCTTGTAGTCCATTCCCCCTCGCTTATTGCTATTGCACTTTTTGCTCGGCGATCCGTCCATTGCACCTTTGTCGTCCACGGTGAGTGGAGTCGCTTCGGACGAGTCAGGCGTCTTATACAGAATCTTTCACTGGCTCGCTATCAAAATATAATTACTGTCTCGGAGTCAACGCGCCAGCAACTCTCGCGGAGCGCACGGAAACGCGCTCACACGGTGGCACATTCCATCGACGGTGCCACACTGCGCGAGCGATTCGATCCCGCCTTGCACGACTTCGGACACTTAGTCAGGCACGGCGAAGTACTCTTCGTCTCGATCGCCAACTTTCGTTCGCCGAAGGATCCGGAGTCGCTTATCCGAGCGTTCGCCGAGGCGAAACGCCGTGGACTTGACGCTCGACTCGTCATGATGGGGGATGGCCCACTCTTGGAACAGAGTCGAAACCTGATACAGGATTTGAACCTATCCGATTATATTTTGACTCCAGGCCGAGTGCGCCACGCTGGCGCTGCTCTTTTAAGAGCCGATGCCCTCATTCTGTCGAGCCGTAGCGAAGGTCTTCCTGTTGCAATTCTCGAGGCTGAAGCGTGCGACTGCCCAGTGATCGCGTCAGCGGTGGGAGGTTTAGTTGAGTACAGCAAGACTCACCCGGCCGTAAGTCTTGTACCGCCTGGCGACATCGGAGCCCTGGCGAGTTCCTTACTTGAGGGCGTCCCTCGAAACTCCCTACCACAGGACGAAGACGGGCTACCGCAACACACGCATCCCAGCGGCCAAGTCGAGTACTGGTAACTACGTGAAGGTCCTTGCGTCGCAATCTCTTTCGAGCCTCACCAATTTCCTGTTTCTCGCAACAGCAGCAGCCCTACTGCCAGATGATCAATTTGCTAGTCTTGCGGTGCTGTACGGTCTTCACGGAGCGGCCATCGGCCTAACTCGCGTAGCTGTACTAGAAGAGAAGCTCATCCGAGGGAACCGATTCTCAGCAACGGGCCCCGCCTCAATCGGCATACTTGCGTACCTAGCCCTGCTACTTGCGACGCATTGGTTCATCGGTTCTTCTTTCAGTACCACATCTGTCTTCGCCGCTTTTACTCTCGCTTCGCTCCTGAACGAAATACTTCGCTACGACTCGTTCGCACAGGAATCCTGGGCCGCCGCAGCCGGAGATGCTACATGGCTGCTCGCCACTCCAGCGATCTTTATTGCGACAGATCGGCTGAGTTGGAGCACGTCGCAGTTCTTGGTAGGGCATGTCATCGCAATCTTGGTCTCTTCGCTTGTTATTGCAGGACTGCGGACTTCGGCCACGCCCGGCGCGACGAACTTGAGAGCTGAATCGGACGACTCTGCCTCAACGGCGGCGCCAGCGCTCGACCATCTACTCGGTGCCGCACCCGCCATACTGACATTCGCCCTCATCGTTGCCACCGCCGACTCGTCAAGTGCTGCGGGCTATCGGATCACGCTACTTCTGCTGCAGCCCGCATCCACGCTGATCTATCCACTGGTGGTCCTGCGCTTCGCTGGACGCGGAAACCATATTCTTAGCGCTCCTCGGATTGCAATAGCTCTAACCGTTATTAACGGCATCGTTGCAGTGTTCTTGTATTCCTCGTTCGCAGGCCCTGGCGATCCCGTGGCACGCATCGCAACCTGGATCGCTTTCGCTTGCCTGTCGGAAATCGCCCGTCATCTCACCCTTCTACACGTTGCGACGCTTCGAACAGAAGCGGCTTTTACGGTGAGAGCTGCGACGGTTCCACGAATCCTCTCAGGCATCCTTCTCATCTTGTTGTCGCCGACCCTGATGGGCGTGTTGTCTATCGAAGGTGCGTTCGCCGGCAGATTGATTGCCTATCTCGCTGGCTTCGCTTGCCTCCAACGCCTTTTTCACCGCCCCGAAGTTTTAACAGTTACGACTAAGAATCGAGACGTGGTATGACCCTTGGAATGGATGACCTTTATTGGTCGGGAGAATACTGGAGAATGAATTCCCAGAGCCACGACGGTGATGGTCTTTTCAAATGCGAGAACGCGCTCCGTCTTCTCAGACGAAATCGAATTGAGCCCACGGATACTCTGGACATCGGCTGCGGAGGCGGAGCATTCGCTCAGGAGCTACACGCTAAAACACACGCCAAAGTCTTAGGCATCGATTTGTCCAGCTCCATTATAGATAAAGCGACGTCAGAGAATCAGGCGGCCTGCGTTTCGTTCAGGAGATGCGAAGTCACGGATCTTCTTTCAGCTGGCGATAAATTTCAAATCGCTTTCGTCAATGACGTCTTCGAGCATGTTCCTGACTATCTGGGATTCTTAAGTTCGATAAGACCAGTTTCGGAATATCACTGCTTCCACGTACCGCTTGAGATGAATGCTCTAAGCATTATCCGTCGCCAGTACGAAGTTTCACGCCGAACGGTCGGACATTTGCACTTCTTCTCGCCGCACTCTGCGCTTAGCGCCATCCGGTCCTCGGGTTACGAAGTTGTCGACTGGAGGATTAACTCTGCGGTACAGCATCGACGGAGGACGAATCGCTCTTTACGCAACATCGTTGCTTCTGCACCCCGAATGATTGCCCTGAGGATTTCACCGGTCCGTGGCACTGACCTGCTCGGCGGCTCAACTTTGAGTGTTCTGGCCCGGCCAGTCGAATCCGGGAATGAGACATGGTAGTAGCTTGGCTGGTTGTCGCACTAGCGGTCGCTGCCTGCGTGAGGTTGCGGGTTAGAGGCGGTTCAGGAATCGTGCTCGGCGACATGGTGGTGGGAACCGTCATTGTCTTCTTCGTCGTCCCGCTAGGACTTCAAATTTTTGGTACGAAGCCAAGCGAGCGGATCTTTCCTGGCCTAAGCGCTGCGCAGAATGATCCGCTAACACAGTTGCTGTCGGGCCTGCTGATCGTTATTCTTCTGTGGTCAGTAGTGGTTGCCGCTGTTCGTCCATCAGACAACGAATTTCGCCGAACGGAGAGCGACTTGCCCAGGCTGTGGGTGCTTGCGGCGATTTCGCCAATGGTGGCGGTTCTTGCTTCTCCGAGTCCCGCTGTGTATTCCTCCTTCGGCGCGCCATTCCTGCAGCGGGGACCTGGTCAGGCGTTCGCCGACAGTCTTTCTCCGGTCGCGCAGTTTCACGTCTACGTAACAATGGCCTGCTTCGTTTCAGTCTTCTCAATTGCGGTTGTAGTGTTGCGAGCCGGGGTGACGCCTCTAACAACCGTCGCTGTGGTTAGTGTTGGGGCGTCCTTGTTTTGGCTTACGGGAAAGCGCTTCTTCCCTGCGTTACTACTTGTGCTGGTTCTAATTGCCGCTGCTGCACCCAGCGACAAGCGACGGTCGGGCGTTAACCGACGAGCAAAGGTCTCCGCTGTGGCTGTCACCGCCCTCGTATTCGTCGGTTCGAACTGGTATCAGAATAGATTTCGATCTTTCGTCTCCGACGGAGGGCTGACCACTGATGTCTTCTTGGTCGACTATTCGCGCCTCGCAGTTCTCAACCAAGCGGTCGATGCCAGCACCGGCGGAGTGACGCCCTCTTCATTGGATTATGCAGGTCAGAGCCCAATTCTCCATCTTGGTGCACTTATCGGATCCTCAGAAACGATCAGTTACGTCGATCGAATAACGTCCGTTGCTCTCGGAGTCCCCGTCCAGCAGCGCGGCGGCGGCCTTACTACCTCTATCCTATCTGAGGGGGTTGACAACTTTGGCGTATTCGGAGGTTTGATAGCGATCGCAATAGTCGTCGGAGTCCTCCGTCTTTCGCTTCGGTCGGACGATGATATTACTCGGTTTCTGGGTGTCATTGTCTCCTCGTTACTACTTGTACTGCACGTTCTCGCCTTTCTTCCGCTGATCGTCTTGTTCGTGGGGCGAGCTTTGCTGTTCGGCCGAGGCCAGGTTGACCGGCAGTTTGAGAGTCAAATTAGCGTGACAGCGCCGAACGCCCTGCACTAGTTTGCGTTTGGCGCATCACGAAGTTAGTGTCACAGCGTGAAGGTACTCGTCACAGGCGCTGCCGGTTTCATCGGGTCACACCTGGTCAGGCGCCTCGCCAGGCAGTACGAAGTGGTCGGCATCGACGATTTTTCGTCGGGGTCCATGGCGAACCTGGCAGGTACCGAGATTGCGCTGGTGCGTGGCTCGATTCTAGATCCCGAAGCCCTTGCGGCGTCCGCCGAGGGTGTGCGGGCGATCGTTCACTTGGCGGCGCGCCCGTCCGTACCTCGCTCGATTGATGACCCAGTGGCAAGCCATGACGCCAACACTGTCGGGACGATGCGAGTACTTGAGGTCGCCCGCACACTCAACGACCCCGTCGTCATTGTTGCGTCTTCGTCGTCGGTTTATGGCGCCAACCCGGCGCTCCCGAAGAAGGAGGACATGGCAACATTGCCACTCAGTCCGTACGCTGCCAGCAAGCTAGCCACTGAGCAGTACGCGCTCGCCTGGCAACACAGTTTCGGCGTCCGAACACTACCCTTCCGGTTCTTCAACGTCTTTGGTCCGCGCCAGGCTCCGGGCCACGCGTACGCCGCTGTCATCCCTGCATTCGTCTACGCAGCCCTTCGAGGAGAGCCGATCCCGATTCACGGTGATGGATCACAGAGCCGCGACTTCACGTACGTCGGCACGGTGGCCGAGGTCATCGCAACAGCTGTCGAGAACGGCACGACCAATCGAACCGCTGTCAACCTCGCCTACGGCACACGTGTGACGCTGCTCGATTTGATCGAGAGACTCGAAACGATGGTCGGCCACCCGCTTGAACGAGCCCACACAGCGAATCGCGCTGGCGACGTGCCGCACAGCCAAGCCGACAATTCCCTGCTGCTCAGCCTGTTCCCCGATATCGAGCCCGTCGATCTCGACAAGGGCCTCCAGGCGACGGTCGAGTGGATGAAGGGCTACCTGACGGCGGATTCGTAGACCTCGACGAGCGCCTCCCACACCCGCTCCCGAGCGAAGTTCTCTGCGACGAAGGCATGCACGGCCGATGAGCGTCGCGCGTATGCCTCCGGTGATTGCAGGAGGTCGTCGATCTGAATCGCCAAGGTCGCGAGGTCGCCAACCGGTGCCAGCGCCCGACGACCGTCGAGAACGGCGTCGACCGTGCCGGTTGCAGCGAACCCGACGACCGGAACACCTGACGCCTGCGCCTCGAGTGGGACATTCGGAAGCCCTTCGCGCTTGGACAGGAAGACAAGGAGATCCATCCGTGCGTACTGCCCGGCGACATCGTCGGTCCAGCCAACGTGGTCGACGCGTGGGTCCGTCTCGATGAACTCTCTTGTTTTTTGGTCAACCGGATCATCGACCTCGAAGTCTCCGACAATCCGAAGGCGACACCGTGCGCGAACTGCTGCGACCGCTTGGAACAACTCGATGAGATCGGCGACTCCCTTGTCAGCAGTGAGGCGTCCGACGAAACCGAGCACGGGAGCGTTGGAGTCAGCCAAATGGCGGCCGCCTCCAAAGACCACGTCGAATCGACTCATGTCGATGCCGTTCCCCGAGCCTCCCGCGAGGACTGATGCGTGCGATCGATCGATCAGACCGTCGTCGACGGCAACGTCCAGCAGACTTTGACTGTTGAAGAGCACGTCGTGCGCCAAACGCATCACCAACCGCTCCGTCGATTGGTAGAAACGGCGCCCCTTGCCGGACATCGTCTCGTACCGCAAGCCGCGTACGACGTACACACGGTGCGGCACGCGAGCGATTAACGCTGCGACCATGCCGAGCAATGCCGCCTTGGGCGTCGACACGTTGACATGGGCTGGCCTGCGCCGTCGCAGAAGCGCAACCGTCTTGACGAGCGAACGAACGTCATCGGCCAAGGCGACCGGTCGCCGAAAGCCGAGATCGATGACTTCGACACCGGTATCGAAGCCACCCGTCGGGCCCGATCCATCCTCGAGGCCGACGCCGACTGTGACTCGGTAGCCCGACTTGGCCAGATACTCGTGTTGCCCCCTCATGAGGCGAGAACTGACCGATGAGGTGACCAGGTAGACGATCTCCGGACTCTTGTCGACCTCAGAAACTCGCAATTTACCGTTGGTCATTGAACAAGCCCCAACAACCTGGAACTGAGTACGCGCGTCAAGTGCATCGGTAGGACGTTAACCACGTCCTAACATCGAGTGATGAGTGTCGTGGTCGCCTATCACGTCTACGGTGCCGGCGGTTTCGGTCGAGAGGTCGCACAAGTAATCGATGACATAGAAAGCGATCATGTCCAGTTCGCCGCCTTCATCGACGACGCCGACGCCCCGACGCCGGAGACACTGGCCTGGGGTCCAGTCCACCGTGCTTCGGATCTCGGTGTTTTGGCTGGTTTGCACTTCCTCGTCGGCATCGGCAGCCCGTCGACAAGGCGGTCGGTGACCGAGAGGGCGATCACGGCCGGGATGCGGGCCGGGCCGGCAGTCGTCCATCCACGCGCATGGCGCGGACGCTTCGTCGAGGTCGGAATTGGATCGATCGTGTGCGCCAACGCCAGCTTGGCGACGGGCTCAAGACTCCACGAACACGTTCACGTCAATCTCAACGCGACCATCGGACACGACGCCGTCCTGCACGACTTCGTCACCGTGGCGCCCGGCGCCAACGTCAGTGGCTTCGTCACGATCGAAGCAGGAGCAGAACTCGGTACGGGAGCGGTCGTTCTCCCGGGCGTGACCATCGGTGCCGGAGCCGTGGTTGGTGCGGGGGCGGTCGTGTCGAAAGACGTGCGACCTGGGGTCACAGTCGTCGGGACACCGGCCAAGCCAATACAACGATGACCGGCGTTCGATCAGTCTGACCCTTCGAACCTCGCCATCGTCGCCTCGCCTTCAGCGCTCACACCAGAGCCGCCGATCAACTGGCGGATCGTCATCACAATGATCTTGACATCGAGCCAGAGCGACTGATTTTCGACATACTGCACGTCCATCTCGAACCGGTCATCCCAATCGAGATCGTTGCGGCCGCTCGACTGGGCGAGCCCGGTGAGGCCCGGCCGAACTTCGTGACGGCGGCTCTGGCGCTCCGAGTACAGCGACAGGTAGTCCATCAGCAGCGGGCGGGGGCCAACGAGACTCATCTCGCCCCGAACGATGTTGAACAGTTCGGGAAGCTCGTCGAGGCTCGTCGAGCGCAGCCAGGCGCCGAAGGGGGTCAGTCGCTCGGCGTCGGGACCGTCTCCGTTGAGCATGGTTCGAAACTTCAGCAGGGTGAAGGGGTCGCCGTTCAGTCCGGGCCGCTCCTGGCGGAAGAGCACCGGCGAGCCAAGCCTGACCCGGACGAGCACCGCAGTGATGGCGATGACAGGCGACAGCACGACGAGCGCCATTCCGCCGGCCACGATGTCGATTGCACGTTTCAATGTTGGACTTCCCATTTTCCCGATCTCGACTCAATTCGCTCGAGCCGGCGAACCAACGACCATTTTCCCGGCGGCGACATCGCGCGTGACGACGGCACCTGCTCCAACGATCGCCTGATCGCCGACCTCGATGCCCTGGATGACAGTCGAGCCGGTCCCGATGAGTGCGCCGGTCCCGATCACGCAGTCTCCGCTCACGTTCGCTCCGGGCATGACACAGGCGTGGTCTCGAACGTTTGTGTCGTGGCCGAGCACTGCGTTCTGATGAACGAGTGTGTGGGAACCGAGATGCACGTTCGGAGACACCCGAGCGCCTGCGAGCACTGTGGCACCGCGGCCGATCTCGACGTTTCGCCCGATCGAGACATCGGGATGTACGACCGACACACTTTCGAAAACCTGTCCAGCGATCTGCGAGAACACCGACTGCCTCGTTGCGGGAAATCCAATCGCCAAGACAATGTGGCGGTCCGTGACGTCCGCTGCGGTCAAGTCCCCGAGATGAGGTATTCCCCAGGCGGTCATCCGATCAGACACCCGGTCATCGAGGTATCCAGCAATCGCACCCTCGCCGAAGGCTTGGTGGATTGCGTTCGCCACGTCGATCGCGTGCCCTCCACCGCCGAGCAGAAGGATCTGTTCTGTGACAGTCATCGAACCGGAATCTACGCCAGCAGCCGTTCGACGTGTACTCCACCCGCTCCGAGGCGGCAGAACCTCGGCGTCGGAGGACGAGTATCGGCTCCGACGAGAGATCGAACTTCACGTCGGCCGTCCAGTGGGCCGCCACGAGCCGCAACAACCCCTCGGCGACCTCGCGACGAGGCGGATCAGCGAACGAGGGGTCGACGATCTCCCGGTCCGACGTCATCGCACGAGCCGCCCTGGCCCGCACCGCCTGGCCGATCCGCCGAGTCGGCTAGAGATGCCGGCAGACGGATGCGACGACGCCCTCGCAGAGTTGCTCGATGCCCACCGTCGCAGCTTCGAAGTTGCGAGCCGACGAGCCGGTCGGGTCGGCCACCTCGGGCACCGACGAGCCGAGATACTCCGTCGCCGTGCGACCTCGGCCCAGCGACTCGATCCACTCCCGAGCCGACTGACCGTCGTCGGCGAACGCGTCCGCAGCCAGCCCGACGAACTCGGGCAATGTGAACGTGCGGTGGAACACGTCGGGCGTCTTCGACACGATCTTCACCACATGGTCGACCTCCGACGTGAGGATCAGGTCGGCCGGGCGCACCCGGTCAGCGGTCACCTTGCGACTCCGGTGAGCCACCACGTCGAGGTCGCGTCGCTGCATCGCTGCGATCGCATCGGGGATCGCCCGCTCGTCGGCCGGCCCGAAGCCGAGCGACGACACCACCACGTTCCCCGCACCGAGCCGCAGGTCGAAACCGGCCTGCAGCATCGCCATCGACATCACCGAACGCGTCCGATTGTGCGTACACACCGTGATCACGTTGAACGGCTGGTCGGGCGACGGCGCATCTGGTTGGCGCCGACCCTCGGCGTCGTCGCCGTCTTCGAAGCTGAAGTCGAACTCCGGCAGGTCGTCATCGACCGCTCGTCGCTCAGTGCGGCGGCGCGAAATCGCATCATCGCCGAAGTCGAGCGCGGGCAATTCGTCGAACTCTGGGCGGTCTCCCGTGTCGCCGTTCACCCCGACACGATACGTCGGTCGCCGCCCCGGTGTCAGGTGGTCATCAGCGCAACCGGCAATCCGAGCCCCACGTCCGCGCTCACCGTTGCGATCCGGCGGCCCGGCTGCACGGCGTCCTTCGGCGCACTCACCCGACCGGGGCCGATCCGCTCGCACGCCACGTCGAGATCGTCGACGTTCAACACCAGCCCCCAGAACGACGCCGGCCCCTCGGGCACCTCCGGTCGCTCCACGACCTCGACGATCAAGCCGCCTCGGCCGATCCGGTGGAAGCCCTGTCGCATCTCCCCCACCTCACGGATCCGCTTCAGCTCACATGCCGTCGCCGCCTCGATCGCTCCGCTCGTGCGATCCAGGTCGGGCGTCATCACCACCACATGATCGAGCCCCGACGCACCGATCTCGTGAGCTGCGAAGACCGGCCCCTGCGCAGCGACCACCGACGTGCGCAAACCGTCGATCTCACCCCCGTCGAGTTCGGCAGGCACACCGCTCAGCGCCCACCCGACCAGACCAGCCTCCGGTGCGGCTCCGGGCTCCGGGACGACGCCGGACTCCGGTTCACCTGACGCCACGATGCGGATGCCGGCCCCCATCAACGGCACGTGCCCGTCGTCCGACACCACCACGCCGATCGACCGCCACACGTCCAGATCGCCCGCCACCGTCAGCCATTCCACACGTGCCGTCATCACGCGATCCTCGCGGACCCGAGCCGCCTCACCCTGATCGACGGTCGGGTTCGATGCCGCCCGAGCCTCCTCGGACACATCACATCATCAGCTCCAGCGCGTCGCCGCCGTGAGTCGAACACGACCCCAGACGCGCACAGGCGCCCGTGTCACACTCAGATCGAGCGGACAACGAGCGCCGGAGCCGTTGTTCAGATCGTGATCGAAGACGCGTCAGCCACGGCCCATGTTGGGCCGCTTGCCGTGGTTCGCCTTGGAGCGGCGGAGACGGGCTTTGCGCTTCTTGGTCTTCTTCGACATAAGGCCCTCCATGCTAGGTCCGGATCGCTGTGACCCCAACAGCGCAACGCGCGCCGGCCGATCGCCCCACACGTCGACCCGCACCCGCGCCGTCCGATGCCCGCTCCACTACCCGCCACGCTGGACGCCCGACTCCACTCCAACGCCACGCCGCCGTCGGAACTACCGTGCCCAGATGACCGAGATCCACGGAACCGTCGCCCCCGGATTCGAGAGCGTGCGTGACGCATTCGCCGCCAACTGGGCCGAGCACGGCGAAGTCGGCGCATCGGTCTGTGCCACCGTCGGCGGCGAGACGGTCGTCGACCTGTGGGGCGGAACCGCCACCTTCGACGACGGCGAGCGGGAGTGGGCCGACGACACGATCATCAACGTCTGGTCGACCACGAAGACCATGTCGTTCCTGTGTTGCCTGCTGCTCGCCGACCGTGGCGAACTCGACCTCTCGGCACCCGTCGCCACCTACTGGCCCGAGTTCGCCGCCAACGGCAAGGAGAACGTGGCGACGCGCCACATCATGGGCCACACCGCCGGCCTGTCCGGATGGGACGAACCGCTCGAGCCGTCCGACCTGCTCGACCACGACAAGATCGTGTCGCTCCACGCCGCCCAAGCCCCGTGGTGGGAGCCCGGCTCGGCATCGGGCTACCACGCCATCAGCCAGGGATTCCTGCTCGGCGAGATCGTGAAGCGTGTGTCGGGCCGCTCGCTCGGCACCTTCTTCGACGACGAGATCGCCTCCAAGCTCGGCGCCGACTTCCACATCGGCACCAGCGCCGAACACGACTCGCGGATCGCCCACGTGATCCCACCGGCCGCCCCTCTCGGCGCCGACGGCGGGCCCATCGACACCGATTCGATCGCCGCACGCACCCTGCGCAACCCGGCGCTCGACGCCTCGTTCTCGTCGACCCCCGAATGGCGCCGCGCCGAGATCCCTGCCGCCGGCGGACACGGCAACGCCCGATCGGTCGCCTCGGTCCACACTCTCACCGCCAACGACGGGACCGCGAACGGCGTCGAGATCATCTCCCCCGAGGGGCTGGCGCGCATCTTCGACGTGCAGGCCGAGGGGGTCGACCTCGTCCTCCCGGTGGAGCTGAAGATCGGCATGGGCTTCGGCCTACCCAGCCCCGCACTGCCGCTGCCGAACCCGCGCACCTGCTACTGGGGCGGCTGGGGCGGGTCGCTCGCCATCATCGACATGGACGCCAAGCTGAGCTTCAGCTACGTGATGAACAAGATGGGCGACACCACCACCGGCGACCCCCGCGGCGCCGGCCCCCTCCTCGCCACCTACGCCTCCCTCCTGTCCTGACCCGCACACCGGGCGTCAGGCCCACCCACACGTCTGAGCCGCCGATGCGCCGGTTGCCGCACCAATCACGGCTCAGACCCGAGCGGCCCCACACCGAACCCCGCCCGCCCCAACGTCTGAGCCGCAATCCCCCCGAATAACGCACCAATCACGGCTCAAACCCGATCAGCCCCACCCGAACGCCAGCCCACCCCAACGTCTGAGCCGCAATCCCCCCGAATAACGCACCAATCACGGCTCAGACCCGAGCAGCCCCACCCGAACGCCAGCCACCCACCGAACGCCGGCCCACCCCAACGTCTGAGCCGCAATCCCCCCGGATAACGCACCGATCACGGCTCAAACCCGAGCAGCCCCACCCGAACGCCAGCTCCACACCGAACGCCAGCCCACCCCAACGTCTGAGCCGCAATCCCCCCGGATAACGCACCAATCACGGCTCAAACCCGAGCGGACGCACACCGAACGCCAGCCCCAAACCGAACCCGGGCCCGCCCCAACGTCTGAGCCGCAATCCCCCCGAATAACGCACCAATCACGGCTCAAACCCGGGGGTCAGGCTGCGGCGGACGCGGTCCAAGCGAGGAGTTCGTCGGCCGGAAGCGTGTTGAGCACCCGATCGATCGGCACACCCACGTCGGCGGCGCGATCGCACCCGAGTGACTGCCACTCCATCTGGCCCGTCGCGTGAGCGTCGGTGTCGATCGTGAACATGCAGCCGTGATCGACCGCCAGCCGCATCAGATCGCGCGGCGGATCGAGCCGCTCGGGCCGACAGTTGATCTCCACCGCCGTCCCGAACTCAGTGCACGCGGCGAACACGTAGTCGGCGTCGAAATCGCTCGGCGGCCGCTTCCCGATCATCCGCCCCGTGCAGTGCCCGAGGATGTCGACGTGCGGTGACGCGATGGCCATCAGCATCCGCTCCGTCATCTGCTGGCGCTCCATCCGCAGCTTCGAGTGGACGCTCGCGACCACCACGTCGAGGCGCTCCAGCATGTCGTTCGACAGGTCGAGCTTGCCGTCTTCGAGGATGTCGACCTCCATGCCCGACAGCACTCGAAAGTCGTGCCCGGCGTCGGCGATCGCAGTGTTGACGTCGGCGATCCGATCGAGCTGATCGGCCAACCGGTCCTCGTTCAGACCGTGAGCGATCGTGAGCCGCGCCGAGTGATCGGTCTGCACCATGTACTCGTGGCCGATCTCGATCGCCGTCGCCGCCATCCGCTCGATCGGGGCGCCGCCGTCACTCCAGGTCGAGTGAAGGTGGCAGTCGCCACGCAGTGCGTCGATGTACGGCTGGGCCTTCTCGCTGACCTCGACCTGCGACGTCGCTTCGAGATCGACGAGATATGCCGGCTCGCGGCCCGCCATCGCATCCGCGATGACTGCGGCGGTCGATGCGCCGATCCCGTCGATGTCGGTCAGCGTGTCCGCGGCCGCCCTCGACTCGAGTTCGTCGGCCGGCGTGTTCTGCACCACGTCGAGGGCCCGGACGAACGCCTTCGTCTTGAAGCCCGACGCTCGCGACCGATCAAGACAGTGGATGACTCTGAGTAGTGCGGCCTCCGGCGTCATGCAGTCGAGCGTACCCACCCACCGATCACCCCATTCCTGCGCCTGCGGCCCAGACTCTGAGCCGCCAATCCCCCGCCAACCGACTCGATCCCGGCTCAGACCGACGACCGCCACGGCGACCGACCGCGCACCGCACACCGCCACACCGCCACACCGCCACACCGCCACACCGCGGTCCAGACTCTGAGCCGCCCATTCCAACTACGAGCCGGAACAAGGCCGGCTCAGAGTGCGGAAAACGACCCACGCAGGAGGACCGTGTCGACCCGGACTGGCCTCACGCAACCGGTACGTTGAACGGATGCTCCGACGATGGTTGACACTGGCTGCGGTCGCGGCAATCGGCCTGGCTGGGTGCGGCAACGACGAACCCAGCCTCAGCGTCACCCCGCTCGGCGACGTCCGCCCCGGCGACACCGTCGGCCTCATCGCTGTCGACAGCGGCGACGACCAATTCGTCGACCTCGTCGACCGCCTCGACGGCACCATCCGCCGCATCGACATCGACGATCTCGGCGCCGGCTTCACCACCCTCGCCACGATCCCGGTCTCCACCGACGGCGAGCAGCAAGGACTCCTCGGCCAGGTCATCGTCGACGACATCCGATACGCCGCCTGGACCCAGCCCGACACGTTCGAACTCGTCGTCGGAAAAGTCACCGACGACGGACCCGGGGACATCGTGTGGAACGCCGGCCGGGCCGGAGGCGGCGCGATCGGAGGCGTCCTCGGCGAACTCGACGGCCAGGTGCTGCTCGGCCTCGGACGCAACACCGAGTGGGACGCTGAGAACGCAGTCGGTGGCGCAATGCTCCTGATCGACCCAGCCGATGCCGTCGACGGACCCGACCCGGCCGAGTCGATCATCAGCGTCGGCTACACGAATCCGTGGGCGTTCACGGTGACCGAATCGGGCGAAGTCTGGGTGGCCGACAACGCTGCCGGCCCCGATCCCGACGACGAATTGATCGACGACCTCGAGCGCTTCGGACGCGCCGACCTGGTCGACGATCGCAACGAGATCCCCCGTCGCTCGACCCCCGATCGCGCCCCGACGTCGATGATCGAACTGCCCGACGGCCGCCTTGCGATCTGCGGATTCCTCGACAACGAGTTGCGCGCCTACGAGATCGTCGACGGCGAGAACGGCGAGCGATCGGCGCTCGATCGGGCCGGCACGATCATGCCCTGCCTCACCGGCGCAACGATCTTCGACGACGGCACCATCGCCACCCTCGGCCAGACCGACACCGGCATGGCCCTCCACATTCTCCGCCCCTGAGGCGCGCGCCACCAGCCCCAGCACACCACACACCGAGCCGCAATCACCCCGCAAACCAGCGACCCGACGGCTCAGACTCTGCCCCCACCCCGGCTCGCGCCACCAGCCCCAGCACACCACACTCCGAGCCGCAATCACCCCGCAAACCAGCGACCCGACGGCT